>Ga0071330_1071918_pt1 | contig 70039 bp, 46 predicted proteins | sample GBScel77sediment_FD_63802 | JGI IMG/M metagenome (GOLD analysis project Ga0071330, IMG submission 63802) | Hot spring sediment microbial communities from Great Boiling Spring, Nevada - Cellulolytic enrichment Sediment 77C v2 (version 2) | ecosystem: Environmental > Aquatic > Thermal springs >...
TCGCCACCACTGCAAGGCAAAAAATAATTCCATGGTCACTGGTAAACTCATAAGGGGATTTATCCGCCGACTCACGTCGGCGGCTACCAGATTTTTCCCCGTATCCACCGTCGTAAGACGGTGGAATAATTCTACGATTACTGATGGGTCAATAGGGATGGATTTATCCGCCAAATTTATTCTTTGCGTTGTGTTGGTAACAAAAATTAGGACTAGTCGTAATACATTAAGAGGTCCGAAACGGCAATTTTTTCGGAGGGGCAAAATTTGGGACGGAGGTTTTGTGTGAGTTTTTGGAATTGGCGCATACGACGCCAACAGGATAAGACAAGATTTTTCTGAACTAAGCTCGTAGGTACGCGTCCTGAGTAAGCTACCGTTCTGCAGCTGGAAGTAGGAAGATGTTGTGGTTGAAAATCGGAGGGGATAGTGAATTGTAATCGGCATTACGGGAGTGGAAGGAATTATTAGTTTTTTGGGGTCTTACTAATGGTGACAATTTTGTGGTCATCTAAAGTAAGGCGTGAACATTGGGGGCTGGGTAAGCGGTTAAGGTTTTGGTTGTGATTGTGGGTCGGTAAGTTGCGCCGCGGTTTTGGGCAATTCGAGGGATTTATTGACTAGATCTTGGATGGTAATCGCACTGGCGATTTGGCGTTCGGATTCGACAAATCGAGCCAGTTCTGTCGACACGGGCGATGGTTCCTGCATAAACTTATCAAATCGTCTGTGTTCTTCGCGGGCGGCAAGAAGCACATCATATGAAGTAATTTTGTTCAAAGCCCGGCTGGGGACATATCGATGTCGTGTCCCGATGGTTTCAAGTACAAGGCCAGCATCGATAAGTTTTTGCAATATATATCTAACATGGGAAGTGGGCCAACCGATGGAGTTAGCGATTTCTTCAGTTGTTGGTGGCGGTTTACCTAGGACGAACCTTTCACCTATAAAAGTTAACGCTTTGAGTGCGAGGAACTCCTTGGCGCGTTGGGACAAGATTTCGGGTGAATGAGTAGCATTTGGGTTTAAGATCTCATTTTTATGCTGGAACATATATGCAATTTGTGCGCCCAAGAGGAAATCGAGCCAGGAAAGGTAAACCCCTACCATGAAGATTGGAACCAAACCCAAGCTACCGTATATTTTGAAGTGCAAAATTGTGCGGGAAACGAAGAGGAAGCTGAAGGAGTTCATTAAGTGCCAGATGGTACCTGCGACGAGAGCGCCGACTGCGGCTGCTGATGGTTTTACACGGGCATTTGGCATTAATAGGTATACCAGTCCAAATGCAGTCCAAACAACTATTAAAGGTACCAATTGGAAGAGTAATTTAGCACCCGGTACAAGCTCTATGTATTTCTGGGTGGTTGCAAAATAAGGGCCGGAAGTGAAGGCAATTGCAGCAGCCAATAACAAAGGTCCGAGGGTTAATGCGGCCCAATAGTTTGTGATTCGGGTAACCCAGGAGCGGCCTCGGGTGACCCCCCAAATATCATTTAGAGCCTGTTCGATTTTTGCAAGAAGCGCGATAGCAATAAAGATCAACGCTAGCACGCCTGTTACGCCCAAAGCGCCGCTACGCGTATTTTGAACGAATTCATAAACCCGCCGTGCTGCTTCTCGGCGAATATAGAGCAGGCGTTGATCTGAAGCGAGGGGTAGTGGCGTGGTGGACGACTTTGGGGCACCTGTTTCGGGTTGTACCGGGAAATTTGATGTACTAAACCCAAAAAGCAGCGATTCTTTCTCTGTCACGGGAGGAAGTGTTTTTGGAGAAGGACTAGAAAGGCTGAGGGAAGGAGTCAGGAAGAGGCCTTCAGAATAAGTGAGCTCTCTGTCCCATCGAAAGGGCGAAAGTGCGTATGCACTTAGTGTATTCGTATCAACAAAAATTGCGGGCATGATACGCTCCACTAATTTCTGCACGAAGACTGCTATTTGCTCTTCACCTTCCCTTTTTAAGAAAGCACTTGTTACGCTAAGTATGACTGCAAATGCTGGGATGAGAGAAAGCAGCGTGGCATAAGCTAGGCCTGCGGCTCGCATTGGCGCTCGGTTGGCTAAAAACCCACGTACCACCCAGACACAGAAAGTCACTAGGGATTTTAAGGAGATACTTGCTTTTGCGGCCAGCTGTTTTAACGATCCGATGTTTTGCGTTCTGACAGAATCAGGTTTCGGTTGGAAGCTCAATCCGCTCATTTCCAAGCTTACGTTATCATCGTTGGGGAATACTGCAATTACGTAAAACCTCAATTACTAAGACTGGATGTGAGGACTTGTTTCATGAGGTTATTCAGCGCCCATTTATCTGGTGCCCAGGCAATAGGTGTTGGCAACGGTCTGTTGCCATATTTAGAAAGAAAACCTGGGTTGGATGTCACTATTTAGTAGGTTTAAGGCGTTTGAGCGCTCGGGCCAGTTTTTCCCTGATTTGTGGGGTATCTTTGACCTGTAATACTTGTTGCCATGCGGAGGCGGCTTTTGAATACTGGCGCAGAGAGAAGTACACTTCGCCCAAATGATCGTATATTTCGGGGTCCACGAATGGGGCTAGCAAAGCTGCTTTTTGGAGGTAGGGGAGTGCGTCTTTTGGCCGACCGAGCTTAAAAAGGACCCAGCCCATGCTATCGAGGTATGGTGGGTGGTTTGGGTTAATAGCCAAGGCTCGTTCAATTAGTTGTTTGGCTTGGAGTAAATTTGTCCCCAACTCAGCCCACATGTAACCAAGGTAGTTAAGTGCCTCGTCGAAGTCCGGTCGTAAATCAATTGCTAATCTGAGGTATCGCTCCGCTTGCGGATAATTACCGAGGCGCTCAAACGCACTACCAAGGTAAAAACAGAGTAGTTCATTGGTTCTGCCATTGGCAGCAGTAACAGCGATAATTTCTGCCGAGGTGAAAAATCGCAAGGCATTGGTGTAGTCCTCTTGTATGCTATATGCGAAGCCAGTGAGAAACTCTGTTCCGTATGTGGCACCGAACTTTCTTCTAGCGTTTTCCAGAACATAAATAGCGGCGTTAGGTTCCTGCATTGCCAACTTAGCCCTGGCTAACTCGTAGTAAGCCGTTTCAAGATCTGGATTTGTACCGAGTACATCTTCTAATAGTTGGGCAGCAAGCTCGGGGTGCCTAGACTCGTTACAAACAATGGCAAATTTAAGGAGTGTGTTTGGGTTATCACCTACGAGGTGGCGGATTTTTTGGATTGCTGTGGGAAGATTGGTTACTTTCCCAGCGTACTGGTACATGGATAGGTACCTTAAGATAACCAGGTCTTTGTATTCATTTGGAATTCCTGGTCGTCCCAAGAGTTCGGTGTATATGTCAATTGCGGTTTGGTATTGTCCCATCGCAGCGTAAAGGTTCGCTAATCTCACGGTGGTTTGGAAATCTAGGTTGGTATGTGTGATTTGGTCCAACATGTCGTTAGCAGACTGAATGGCAACTTGCCATCGGTTTGAAACAGTTCTTCCATATTGAATCCAAGCTTCGGCAATCTGAATGCGGTTTAAAGTATTGGTAGCGAAAGCAGAGCTTGCTGTGTGGAGCGTTTTTTCCGCCAATCGGTAATCATTTTTTGAAGCTGCAATTAAAGTTAGGGTTAAATAACCCGGCAAATAAGTGGGGTGTTGTCTGATAAGGGTATTTAGGATTGCAATTGCTCGGTTTGTACAGCCAAGTGCGAGGTTCGCAAGTGCTTCCATTTCTTTAAAGACGGGATTTATAATCCCGGCGGAGGAAACGGCAGTCAAAACTTGGAGTGTTAACTTAGGTTTCCCTTTGCACAAAAAATATTGGGCCACATCTGCTGCGAGGGGTTCATTAATTGGATCCAGCATTACAGCCTGGAAAAACTCAATGAATGCGCGGTCTTCGTCACCTTCACTTCGAGCAAGCAACCCGGCCACAAAATGAGCGTATGCCTGGGACAACCTATCAGTTGTGGGTTTATTAGAACCTGGTACGCGTGGGAGAGATTCCCCCTTGGCGTCAAGAATATGGGAGGCACACTGTGGGGTAGCTGCTCGGATTAATCCTGTAGTACTTACACCCCAAGAGAGAAGGAGGAAGCAGACAAAAATGGTAAGTAGACTACCCCATCCCCTTTCTTTCCACGAACAAAGAAGGGTTTGGGATCTAGTGGATCCAAACACCTGGTTCATTTGGGTGGGCAGGTGCTTTAGACCTGCCAAGTCCGTTTCTTATGACGATGCATTCGACGGCGTTTCCGCCGTTTATGTTTATTCATTTTGGCCTTTCGCCGTTTTTTTAACGAACCCATAAGCCTGCAACTTAATAAACCACTTTGTTGAGTGGATACTCAATAATCCCCTCAGCTCCTGCCGCTTTTAACTGAGGGATGATCTCCCGCACGATATGTTCATCAACAACTGTCTCGACGGCAAACCAACCTTTTTGGCTGAGGGGCGAAATCGTAGGATTTCGTAAAGCGGGGAGTTTTTCCAACAGCTTTGGCAGATTGGTCTCGGAAACATTCATTTTCAGGCCCACTTTAGATTCTGCTTCGAGGGCCCCCCGCATTAACATTGCAATGATCTCCATTTTTTGGCGCTTCCAGGGGTCAGCCCAAGAGTTTTTGTTGGCTATGAACCGAGGCGTCGATTCTAATATGGTATCAATTATTCTCAGTTTGTTAGCGGCCAATGAAGCGCCAGTTTCCGTTAGCTCAACAATCGCATCCACGAGTTCATGTGCTTTGACTTCTGTTGCGCCCCAAGAGAATTCCACGTCGGCTTTGACTCCGTGTTTTTTCAAGTATTTTTTTGTGACGTTGACTAATTCGGTGGCGATACGTTTTCCCTGGAGGTCCTTAACTGTCCTGATAGGTGAATTCTCTGGTACACAGAGGACCCACCTGGCAGGTTGACGGGTTGCCTTACTGAAGAGCATCTCACATATCTCATGCACTTTTGAACCGTTTTCCATTATCCAATCATAACCAGTAATGCCACAGTCTAGATACCCGTGCTCGACATATCTGCTTATTTCTTGGGCGCGGATCAAACGCAATTCAAGTTCTGGGTCGTCAACGTATGGGATATATGACCGGCTGGAGACTTGGATGTTAAACCCGGCCTTAGCCATACGGGCAATAACTGCCTCTTGGAGACTGCCTTTTGGCAATCCCATTCTAAGTTTCTTGGCATTTTTGTTTTGGTCAGTCATGCTGAACTAACGCCCAAACAACTGTCACTGTTTTCTTCATCAAACGCATGTCTTTTTTTATCGGGCAACCTGATCGTATTATGGTGCACTACAAGTTACTAGCTTACTCAGTGCAACCGATTTACGGTTAGCAAACCACTGATAGCGCTCGACATTTTGCAAAGTTATGCGTGTCTTGCAAACTTTTTATTTGGCATTTCTTTGATGGTACCACTTCGGAATTCGGAAGGTTAAAGCCTGTGATCCTGAACTATAGGGGTTGGTGAAATCAAGGGCCACCAAACCAAACGTCCGAGACATTTTTAGCTTTAGCAAGCGTGGGAAAAACGGTTTAATTTAGTTGTGCAGTGGAAAACGATTACCATTGTAGGAGTGGGTTTGTTAGGCGGGTCAATTGGGCTGTGCTGCAGGCATACTGGGATCGCTGCCCGCGTGGTAGGGTTAGTGCGACGGCCTCAAAGCATTAAAGAATGTGTGGAGGCTGGGGCTGTGGATTATGCCACAACCGATCCTGGCGAGGCGATAAGTGAGAGTGAACTAGTGATCCTTTGCACACCGATTGGGCAAATGGTTCCTGTTGTAAAAACGATGTTACCTTATTTGCAAAAAGGGACGATAGTTACGGACGTTGGCAGTGTAAAATGGCCAGTAGTTAAGCAATTGGAACCACTTATCAGTCGTGCAAACGGGTATTTTGTTGGAGCACATCCAATGGCGGGTTCGGAAAAAACGGGAGTAGCAAATGCACGGGGGGAGCTATTTCGTGGTGCAGTATGTGTTATTACGCCCACTACCAAAACCAACCGGGCTGCCCTATGCAATGTAAAGAGCTTTTGGCAAGCACTCGGTGCAACCACTTTGGAGATGCCCCCATACATACATGATCGATTAGTAGCTTATGGCAGTCACTTGCCACACGTTACAGCTGTATCCCTGGTTAGAACCGTTTTGAACGGTAAACGGAATCAACAAGAATACCTGTGTGCGAGCGGCTTCCGCGATTCAACTCGGGTTGCATCAAGCAGTGACCAAATGTGGTGCGACATCTTAGCTACGAATAACAAGAATGTAATTAAAGCGATTGATGATTTTATACGCGAACTACGGCGGTTCAGAACAGCGATTGCGAAGGGGGATAGGTGCGCAATTGGACGTTTTCTGAATAAAGCGAAACAGCAGCGAGATAATTGGTGTTTATTGAAAGAAAAAAACTCTATGGCAACTTACTTTACTCCGTTACAACAAGGCGCCCAAATCAAAATTGAATACGGGGAAAAACAACCTCCTAATTGTACTCAGCAACTCATGTGAACCGCCAGGATGAGCCTTCCAGAAACAATTGAAATAGTTCCCACTCGTGTCCCAGTTGGGTGCAAGGTGTCTGTTCCCGGTTCGAAGAGTATTACAAACCGCGCCCTTATCCTTGCAGCACTAGGGGATGGTCGCACTGTACTTCGGGGGGCCCTCTGGAGTGAAGATACCCAAATTATGGTAGATGCTTTGCGCAAACTCGGATTTGAAGTCCTGGTTGAGCCAGACCCAGCCCAGTATTCGAACCGTACAATTACAGTAAGGGGTTTAAACGGATGGATACCGGCGGGGGGCACACCAGCTGCGCCCCTTGAATTATTTGTTGGTAATGCGGGTACTGCTGCAAGGTTTTTGGCCGCATTCGTTTGTTTGGGTAAAGGGGTTTACAAGCTTGTTGGTACCGAGCGAATGCATCAACGACCTCAAAAGGGGTTATTTAACGCGTTACGACAGCTAGGGTACAGGGTTGAACCTGCGCCTGGTGATAAATTACCTGCCCTAATTTACGGAAGCGGGCCTTTGGCCACTCCTACTCCTTGCATAGTGGACATTACGGAAAGCTCACAATTTGCTTCCGCGTTGTTACTGTGTGCCAACACTGGAAAGTGGTTAGTAAATGTTGTTGGCGAAAATCCCGACGAATCGCCCTACGTTGCAATGACGAAAGCAATGATAGAGCGGTTTCCCAAGTTAGGAGGTGAGTTTGTGATAGAACCTGATTCATCCAGCGGAAGCTATTTCTGGGCGGCGGGAATAATAAGCCATCCTGAGTACATAAACACTTGGACAAGCCACTCAATTGAAATCCTGGCCAAACACCCGGAGCGGGTCTTTCCTGTAGTTGTTGAGGGATGGCCGTTTGAATCTGAATGGCAGATCGATTCCAAATTTCCTATGGTGCTGATGAGACTGTTCCGCCCCGATATTTTTGGTATCGATCCACAAAAAAACCTGGTAACGATTTCCCGCAAAAGTGATCTAGGGGATAGCATAATGACTGCGATTGTGGTAGCGAGCTTTGCACAACAACCGACGTTATTCGAAGATTTAGGTCGGCTTCGCTTGCAAGAGTGCGAACGGGTCTTGGCGTTGCGGACGGAACTTTCCAAGTGTGGTGTTGTGGTGGTTGAATCGGGTGATACGCTCCAAATTGAACCTAGTCGGGTGCATGGGGCGGAAATCGAGACCTACAATGATCATCGCATGGCAATGTGTTTCTCGATTTTAGGATTAAGGGTGGCTAACATGCGAATTAGAAACCCAAACTGCGTACGAAAGACCTTTCCCGATTTTTTCCAGAAACTGGCGGCTCAACCGCCTCAAGGATTGGGTGTGAAAATATTGGATGGAAATACGCGAAGCCAGATCGAGCTTGATCGACTTCTTGCCTCTTGATGGGCCGTCTCTGTATAGGTTAGGAGGCTTAATGAAATGAACCAGGGTAGAAAACCGATTGTAATCGCCATTGATGGTACCAGTGCCAGCGGAAAAAGTACCACTGCACGGATGGTAGCCAAAAAACTAGGGTTCAAGTACGTTGACACTGGGGCAATGTACAGGACCCTGGCTTGGTACTGCCTTCAGAAAAAGGTAGATACAAACGATCCCCAACAAGTTATTGAGGCGTGTAAGCGTTGGAGAACGCGGTTAGTATGCGAAAACGATGAAGTGCGTCTACTTGTAAACGGCTATTACCCTGAAAAGGAAATCAGGTCAGCTGAAGTAAGTGCCGTGGTCCCTCGAATAGCAGCTATTCCGGCCGTGCGAGAATGGATGAAGAAAAAGCAACGTGAATGCATTAAGTTTGGCAACCTGGTCATGGAGGGACGGGATATTGGTTCCAATGTGTTTCCAGAAACGGAATTTAAGTTTTACTTGGATGCTTCGCCTGAGGAAAGGGCTAGACGCCGGGCGGCACAAGGCATATCCGAAAACATCATTGAGCGGGATCGGCAGGACAGTCAAAGAGCTGTAGCTCCGTTGATGATCCCGCTAGGCGCTCGTGTAATCAATAATTCAAACCTTACGCCAGAAGAAACTTGCGAAATTATTGTGAATGAGGTTCGAACTCGGCTAGCCCAGGAAAAGGCATCCGACACCCAAACCCAAAAATGAATTCTGGGCCAAAACCAACTCTAGCACTCCCCAATCGTTTCTATCAAATGGACTGGTTTTATCGGGCTGGGTGGGTGCTCCTCCGACGAGCATTTAGGGTATGGTTTCATCTACGCGTTAATGGCCTAGAATTCGTACCAAAAACGGGGGGTGCAATTATAGCCTCAAACCACGCTAGTTATCTTGACCCCCCTCTGATAGGAGCCGCCCTCCATCGCCCAGTCGCATACCTTGCCAGGAAAAGCCTATTCAGGTTTAAACCTTTCGGTTGGCTCATAGCGCGGTTGAACGCGGTACCTCTCGAACGCGAAAGGGCCACGGCAGCCGGATTGCGAACCGCGATCGAGCTCTTGGAAGCCGGGGTAGCGGTGGTTTTATTTCCGGAAGGCACTCGCACCCCCAACGGATCCCTTCAGTCAGGAAAACCCGGGGCAGGACTAATCGCTCTTCGCTCAAATGTGCCTGTCATACCCACCCGAATTAAGGGTAGTTTCGAAGCGATGCCACGCGGCAGCTGGTTCCCCAAACCTACTCCGATCTCCATTTCTTTTGGGCGACCAGTGGCGCTTGACGATCTTCGCGCCGCTGCAAATGAAGCCCCGCAAAAGACATTTAAATCTCTTTGCCAGGCGGCATCCGATCGGATCATGGCATCGATTGCAAATCTCTAGCGTAATCAGGCCGAGGACCACTTAAAATAGAAAGGGCAATATGCATTTTCGGTGTCGGGTTTATTTTTGGGAGTTTTCCCACCCAAGGTTCAGGGATCATCCAAGATATCCGCCCTGGACCGGTTTGTGGACATTTCACGCCGTAACTTGCCTTCCTACTTAACTAGAAGTCTAGTTACATGGCTTCCTATGGAACGCCCTATAAGGCCCCGCACGCGATTTTCAAAGAGGTCATGGTTGATCATTTTTGCGCAGTGAAAATGGGCTGGTCTGTCAAGATGAGATGGATTTGGTCACATTTGGTTGGGGAGGTGTAAGAGTTACAGAAAATATGCCCCCTTTATAATACCTTGGCTGACAATTCGTGGGGAAAGGTACACTGACAAACTAACCTACGATTTCGCTTTAAAGGTAGGGCCGACTCTTTAAAATTGGAAATTGTGTTACAGGAACTGATCTCCAAGTTAGAATTTGGGTTAGCCCTGAACGAGGAAGAAATCGATGCAGCCATTAAAGAGTTAGTCTCTGAGGCTGAAACACCTGAGGCGAAGGCGTTGTTTCTGGAAGCTCTAAGTAAAAAAGGTGAGACCCCAGAAGAGATCGTTGGTTTTGTAAAGGCTGCACGGCGGTTATCAATTCTTGTAGAACTTCCGAAACAGTTACGGGAGCGAGGTGTTCTAGATGTAGTTGGGACCGGGGGCGACAATGCAGGTACTATTAATGTGTCCACGGCGGTAGCGATTATTTGTGCAGCAGCTGGAATCCTAGTCTGTAAACATGGGAATCGAGCTGCAACATCTAAATGCGGCAGTGCAGACTTATTGGAGGCGCTGGGAATTAAAATCGAACTGGACCCCGAGGAAGCCGTAGAATGGCTTGAACGCCACAATTTTGCTTTTCTCTTTGCGCCAAGATATCACCCTGCTTTCAAACATGTTGCGCAAGCACGAAAGATTTGTGCACAACGAGGTGTGCGGACGATTTTCAATTTTTTGGGTCCGCTGCTTAATCCTGCAAACCCCACCCACATGTTATTAGGCGTTATGAACGAAAAATTCTGTTTGCCTATTGCCCAGGTATTGGCACAGACCGGGGTTAAGCGGGGAATGGTTGTAACCGGGCTACTCCCAGACGGCGAATCACTTATTCGGATTGATGAGCTGTCCACTGTGGGGCCAAATACGATAGCCGAGTTTGACCAATCCGTACCCCCGAGCTTGTTCATCCTAGACACAAGTTCGTGGGGATTTGAGAAAGCGGATGCAAGCAGATTCCGTGGTAGCGACCCGCGGGCAAATGCCCAAATTATCACAGAGATTTTCAAAGGAAGATCAAAGGGACCACGTGTTGAAATCATTTGTCTCAACGCGGGGGCTGCATTTTTTGTGGTGGGAAAAGCAAAATCCATTCAGGAAGGTGTAAAACTGGCGGCTGAGGTAATTGAATCTGGTTCTGCCGCTGAAAAACTCTGCCAACTTCAAAATGCGAGCAGGGTGTGAATTTCTTACAAAAGAAGCCATAAAAGCAGCATGAAAATTTATAACCCACTTGGGTGATCGATAAAAACCCACGGGAGGTTAAACTTTTTCGATAGCAATTGTGCGAGCGCCTTTACCCCGAAAGCCTCGGTGGCGTAATGCCCTGCGTAAATTACGTTGATACCGAGGTCTTCTGCGAGGACAAAGGTCCAGTGGGGGCCTTCCCCAGTGAGAAAAGTATCAACACCTTCGGCAGCTGCCTTTGCGATCTTGGAGCCACCGGCTCCAGTGACAATTCCAATTCTACGCACTTGTGCAAGACCTCCCGCAATCAACCGTGCTGGGGAACCAGTTGTGCGAGAAACAAGTTCAACAAGGTCTTCCCTAGTAATCGTCAGTTCCCCCTGTATACCCAAGGGTCGTCCATTCTCATAGAGGAATGGCTTGGGGTTTTTCAGACCCAACTTTCGCGCGAGCTGTATATTGTTACCGATTTTGGGGTGAAGATCCAAAGGCAAATGCGAACTATAAACTGCGATCTCGTGTTGTATCAATAGCCGTAGCATCTCATACCTTGCCCCCGTAATTGGCATGGCGTCATGCCAAAATAAACCATGATGAACAATGAGAAGGTTCGCCTGCGCAGTAACTACCTTTTGAACGATTCGAAGGTTAATATCGACGGCCGCTCCAATTCTCTTAACACATATATTTGACCCCAACTGTAACCCGTTCACTGCACGTTCGTAATCAGCGATGCGACGAGTATTTAGTAACTGGTCGCAGTATTTTACTACGGTTGCCAATCGCACTGCCATGAGCTCAAAAGTAATTGCTCGGGGGTCTATTAAACAAACACAAATTATACCTAAATTGTTGTCGGGGGCACTTTGGCTCTTCGCAGGGGAACGCTTTGGCTAGGATTGAAGATAACCGTTAAAGTATGTACGATGTCAATTAAATCAGCCTCGACCATGAAAAAGAAAGCAACGACCAAAAAAACCGTATATCGAATCGGCATAATCGGAGGGACAGGCTTATACCAGATAGAAGGCCTGACGGAGATGCGCTGGGTCAGGGTTAAAACCCCATTTGGGAGTCCTTCAGACGACTTGTTAGTTGGGAAATTAGCGGGGCGCGAAGTGGTGTTTTTGGCTCGGCATGGACGAGGTCATAGAATCTTACCAAACGAGCTAAACCATCGTGCCAACATTTGGGCGATGAAAAAGCTTGGGGTAGCTTGGATTATAAGTGTCAGTGCTGTAGGTTCGCTCCAAGAACAATACAAGCCTTGCGACGTGGTTGTTATCGACCAGTTTATTGACCGTACGAAGAAATCACACGAACACACATTTTTCGGCAATGGCATTGTAGCTCACATTGCTTTTGCCGAACCGATTTGTCAGGAGCTGCGATGGTTGTTGGTTGAAAGCGCACGCGAACTTGGGGTCAGAGTCCACGACGGAGGAACATACGTGTGCATCGAAGGACCTGCTTTTAGTACTAAGGCAGAATCTATTACAAACCATAAATTGGGTTATGACGTGGTAGGGATGACAAACCTGGGCGAAGCTAAGTGTGCGCGCGAAGCAGAAATAGCTTACGCCACCCTTGCGATGGTGACCGACTACGACGCCTGGAAAGAAGGCCAAGAACACGTAACCGTAGACATGGTAATCGAACACCTTCAAAAGAACTCCGAAACAGCTAAAAAAATTATTTTAACAACCATACCCAAGATTCCCCATGAACCTTGCTGGCCGGTTCATAATGCGCTTGCAAATGCGTTGCTTACCGACAGAAAACTTTGGCCAAAGAAAACGGTTGTCGCCCTTAAACCAATCCTGGAAAAATACTTAAGCCCGACGAAAAAGTAGCTGCCGTGAAAACTTAACAACCACCGGTGGGAGCATATTCAAGACAATATTCCTCGTTTTCGTGTTATCAAGGGATAAGTGGGAGTGAGTAGCCGCGACGACGTGCTTTGATAAGCTAAACCATTGGGATGGCAAAAATGACACAAGGGGAAAAATGATAGATGGGTCCTCACAGCTACACCTTTTAGAAGTCCAAAATCTGCGGATAGAGCTCACCAAAACCGAGGGGGCTATACCAGTGGTGGATGGGGTGAGTTTCCGGCTACTCCGTGGTGAAACCTTGGCCATTGTAGGGGAAAGCGGGTGCGGCAAGAGTGTAACAGCCCTTGCAATAGGTCGACTTTTACCACCTTGGGTTTTCAAAATTAGGGCGGAAAAAATAACAGTAGCTGGGAAAAATATCTTGTCGTTGCCAGAAAGGGAAATGTGCGCAATCCGTGGTAGGCAAATCACATATATATTTCAACATGTTGGTGCGGTACTAAATCCAGTAATGACAGTACGGGCACAAATCATGGAGATGCTTCAGCTCCATCGACCAGCTCATGCAAACGAGGAAGAAGTTAAGCGTTTATTGGAGATGGTGGGGTTTGATGCCCCTGAACGAATTGCCAAAGCATACCCCTTCATGCTCTCAGGGGGCATGCAACAACGGGTAGCAATAGCGATTGCAATGGCTAGTCACCCACAGGTGATCATCGCAGATGAACCCACCTCAGCCCTCGACGTCACTACGCAAGCCAAAATCTTGGAATTGTTTGCTTTTATTAAACGGAGCTACCGGATCTCCTTCATCTTCATCACCCACAATTTACGACTTGTACCACGCATTGCAGACACTGTAGCCGTAATGTACGCAGGCCAAATTATCGAATACGGCCCTGTAAAAGCCGTGTTAGAACACCCTTCCCATCCCTATACCCAGGCTTTAATTGAATGCATTCCAGATTTAAACAACATGGAGAAACCGCTTTGTGCTCTACCTGGAACGGTGCCAGTGCCTGGGAGTTGGCCAAAAGGCTGTCGATTCCAACCCCGATGCAAGCGGGCTGTAAGCATTTGTGTTCGTGAACAACCACCGCTACAAGAAATATCGGCCGGTAAATACTGTCGGTGTTTCCTTGCAAACAAAACAGCCTATACCACCGAATCAATTGAAATCCGGCGATCTGCCGTAGACTAAATTGTTGTTTTTGGCAATCTGGGTCGCTAGGATGCAGAATGGCATGGATAACCACGCACAAACGGTCGCGTTGGTACTAAAAATTAAACACCAATCTGGAGAGAATGGCATCAAATAAGGTCATAATTGATGCTGCAGGAATAGAGCAAGCACTTCGGCGAATGGCCGGGGAGATTGCAAATCAGGCCTTCAGCCCCTCAGAAATTGGGTTAATAGGGATCCAAAGTGGTGGGGTAGTGTTAGCGCGAAGGCTAGCACGGATACTAAGCGAAATCCTTGGCCGAACTATTCCGGTTGGGTGCTTAGATATTGGCATGCACCGGGACGACCTGAATCACCGTGGTGTGCCAACACTTTATCCAACTGAAATACCTTTCGACATTAACAACAAATGCGTCATTCTCGTAGATGATGTTCTATATACCGGACGTACCGTCCGTGCTGCCATGGACGCCCTAAACGACTACGGGAGACCCCGCATGATTAAACTCGCAGTCCTAGTCGATAGGGGTCATCGAGAATTACCTATCCGGCCGGATTATGTAGGAATCACGATTCCGACTAAACCGAGCGACAAGGTCCATGTAATTGTGAGTGACTCAGGCACCGACGATGCAGTCATTTTACACGAGGCATAAGCCATGGTTTGGCACAGGAAAGATTTACTAGACATCCAATCATTAACCCCAGAAGAGATAAACCTTATTTTAGATACAGCTCGTGCATTTAAAGCTGTCTGCCTTAGGCCAATTAAAAAAGTACCCGCATTGCGTGGAAAAACCATAGTGAACCTATTTGTGGAGCCATCCACGCGGACCCGAATTAGTTTTGAACTGGCTGCACAACGACTCACTGCGGACGTGGTAAACTTCACTGCGGAAGCTTCCTCATTTAGAAAAGGAGAAACCTTACGGGATACCGCAAGAAATCTAGAAGCATTGAACGCCGATATCATTGTCATCCGCCACAGTGCCGCGGGCGCTCCTCACTTTCTGGCACGCGTTTTAAAGGCGAGTGTGATCAACGCCGGTGATGGTGCACACGAACATCCTACACAAGCACTGCTGGATATGTTTACCATGCAGGAGAAAAAGGGATACATTGCAGGGCTTAACGTCTCGATTATTGGTGACATATTATACAGCCGGGTGGCACGCTCAAACATTTGGGGACTGCTGAAACTCGGGGCAAACGTGACATTGTGCGGCCCCCCTACTCTTTTACCACCACATTTTGCAAAGCTTGGTTGCAAAATAACCCATGTACTCGATGAGGCTATCGAAAATGCTGACGTTATCATGCTATTGCGAATTCAGCATGAACGGCAGCGCCGAGGAATGTTTCCTAGCTTAGGGGAATATACCAGCCTGTACGGCATAAACGCAGAGCGGTTGGCAAAAGCAAAACCTGAGGTCTTGATTATGCATCCCGGCCCAATTAACCGCGGGGTTGAAATCGATAGCGAAACTGCAGATGGAGAACGATCTGTCATTCTGGAACAAGTTACAAATGGACTGGCCGTAAGGATGGCTGTGTTGTACCTGGTCAGCGGTGGACAAGGTCCACAAGGGATTCTGGTTTCTGCTTAAGGGCGCGAATTTTCCCGCTTAACTTTGTTCCAACAAGGTTATAAAAGAGACCTAAACCACCGCACACAAATGAGCGCACACGAACTGCTAAAATTCTTAACATTATTACCACGCGCCCCAGCCCAAATAGGCGCAATCGTCCCGAGTTCCAGATGGCTCGCCAAGGCAATGGTAGAATGGATACCACTGGAAAAGCACGGCATAGTCGTAGAGCTAGGCGGTGGGACCGGGGCAATTACCCGGGCGATACTTAACCGTGGTCTGCACCAAGAACAATTAATTGTGATTGAAAAGTTTCCCGAATTTACGACTCTGCTTAGGCGAAAACACCCAAATATCCGTGTTATTGAAGCTGATGCGTTCGAACTTCGTTCGGTCCTCGCCTCAATAGGAATCACCCAGGTACACGCCATCATCTCAAGTCTGCCATTACGTAATTTCAGTTGCAGTCAAATCCAGAAACTCATCGAGGAAATTGCACAGGTATTGGTTGTGGGAGGACTGTGGACACAGTTTGGGTACCATTTATACGATCGCACACTTGTAAAACGGCGGGAATTTCTCAACGGCAAATTCAGAATGATAGGCACAAAAATCGTATGGTTAAATCTGCCTCCTGCCCGGGTGTGCGCATTTAGGCGGATCTGAAGGAGGGGGTAGTGGATCCACTAGAGTTCCTGATTATGGATGATTTTTATGACGCAGGTCCTTACCAGGCTACGGGGTCCAAACTGAGTGGGTTAGAGTAACTCTGTGGTTAATGAGGTCGTTGCCAAAGACTAACAATCCATCAACGACCTCAGAACAACAGGTAGATAAGTGCGTAACCCTGTTTCCATACCTGAACTTCTATACCCCATGGTCACCTCCGTTTTACCATGCTTTCCTGTCTGTAAACATATTTTCCCGGAATTTGCTATTGCAATTTACAAAAGGATGCGTGATTTTTTGAGCGGAAAGGGGTGGTTGTCATGAGACAGTCAGACACCACAATAAGTGGCAAGACCTTGACTCCCAGTCAGAAAACAGCGTTAATCACCCTCCTGGGCGATGAAGATCCTGCAATTTACAAACAGGTTCGCGAATTAATTTTGTCTTTCGGTGTAAGTGCTAGCGAATGGCTAACCAAATACGCTGGCACAGAGGATTTGGTGCTTAGACGACGCATTAACGAGATCATTTACAAATTACACCAAGAAAAAAGTGACGAGGAATTTCTTAGTTTTTGCCTCAAATGTGGTGACCAATTTAACATCGAAAAGGCCGTTTTCCTTTTAGCCCAAACTGAATTTCCACTTATCGAGTACGAAACGTACTGCGCGCAACTGGACAACTATGCCCACGAAGCTCTCCAAGAAGTACTTTTCACTCGGACATGTCTCCAAATCGTGGAGGTATTGAACGAAATAATTTTTGAGCGCCATCATTTTGTCCCTGATTTTGACCACAGCACGAATCCGGAGCTGCACTATATCAACGTGGTGCTTGATGGAAAAAAGGGCAACCCAATCACTCTAGGCCTGCTTTACCTGTTTATAGGCCAACGCTTGAAATTACCCATCGCGCCAATAACAATCCCAGGACACTTTCTATGCCGTATACAAACGAGCACTGAGGAAATCTATATCGATTCCTTCAACTACGGCACGCCAATGTCACGGACTGATTGCGTTCACTATCTTGTCCGAAACAACTATGAGATCAGAGAAGAATACCTTCAGCCCGTGACCCCCAAACAAGTACTTATGCGCCTTTGTTCGAGCTTGCATCGGGGATATGCAATGAACGATCAACCCGAACGAGCCAAGCAGATCCAACGATTCTTAATTGCCCTGGCCCATTAACATCCGCTCCTTTTTGTAATCTCCTCCAAAGTAGCTTTGCAGCGACCGCAAATAGTAGGATGTTCAGTAAATGTTCCTACATCTGTAGTCCAGCGCCAACACCGCTCACATCTTTTGCCTTCGGCATGAACAACTTCGATTTGGAGGTCGGGATGGCCATCCACCCGAACCACCTCAACCTGAGAAACGCATAGCCGTTCTAATAAATCGGCTTCATTAGCTTTTAAAGTATCGTAGGTTGAACCGCTGCACCGGATTATAACTTTTGCTTCGAGTGACTTCCCTATTAGTTTGGCTTGTCTCTTTTCTTCCAGCTTCGGCAAAGTCTTCTGACGTATTTCTTCGAGGAACTCCCCGGTAGGGCATTTCGGATAGTTTGTGGGGATCCAACGGCTCATGTGCACAGTTTCTACGGGACGCCCGGGGATTCGCTCCCAAGCTTCCTCAGCAGTGAAGACCAAAATTGGAGCCAACATATGGCACATCCCAACCAAAATTTGCCACAAAACTGTCTGAGCAGCCCTCCGCTGAATTGCATTCGGGGCCAATGTGTAAAGCCTGTCTTTTATGATGTCGTGATAGATTGCAGACAGGTCCACCGCGACAAACTGGATCAAGCGTTGATAAACTTCGTGGAATTCGTATTCCTCATAGGCCTTTCGAATCTGCGCTTCCAAAGCTGAAAATCTTCCAAGGATCCAACGATCCAAACCGTTTAATTGTTCATACGGAACAGTGTGAATTGCAGGGTCAAAGTCATACAGGTTAGAAAGCTGGAAACGTAAGGCGTTCCTGATGACGCGGTACGACTCGGCCACTTTTGCGATTCGCTCCTCACTTACTACGATGTCGGCCCTAAAATCTTGTGATGCTACCCATAACCTTATTATGTCTGCACCCCATTTATTCACATAGGCCTCTGCAGTTTGCGGTTTATCGTACATACCTTGTGCTTGAGCGCTCTTTGAAATCTTCTCACGATCCGCATCGACCAAAAATCCGTGGGTTAACACTGTTTTAAATGGTGCGGCGCCCTCACCCGCCAGCGCCAATAACATCGAAGACTGAAACCAACCTCGGTGTTGATCACTTCCTTCGATGTACAAATCACTTTGGAAAGGTTTTGGATCTCCACGTAGTTCGGGTCGGCGAGCAACTACTGCGCGCCATGAAACCCCAGAATCAATCCATACATCCAGGGTATCGGACGACTTCTCAACTGGGTCAGCTCCAGCCCAAGCAGGCGGTTTTACTAACGCCCAGAGTTCATTTACACTCCTTTCAAACCATATGTCAGAACCGTGCGCTTCGATCAAATCTGCCACGCGCCGAATGATTTCTGCGTCAAGGATTGGATTGCGGTTCGAATCGTAGAACACCGGCAAAGGCACACCCCAACTGCGTTGTCGTGAAATACACCAATCTGGCCTGCTCCGCACAGCAGCCTCGATACGATTCTGTCCCCAAGCGGGTATCCAGTTCACCCTTCTTATTTCCTCCAAAGCAAGCTCTCGCAAAGTGACCATTCTTCCTTCCACGTTTATAGGATGATCAATTCTTATGAACCACTGGTGCATTGCTCGGAAAATGACGGGCGTCTTGCTCCGCCAACAATGAGGATAACTGTGGAGATATTCCTCAGCATGCAGCAGTAGTGCCCGGCGTCGAAGCTCATCAAGAACCACCTCATTTGCCTCGCTCTTACCATTGACTTCTAACACAGACTTTCCAATAAAAGATTCGGGCATTTGGGCATCCCGCGGCAAATCATCGGTATAAATAAACCGGCCATCGTCATCGATAGGCGAGTAAATCGGCAAACCTACCCTGCAACCCAGCTCATAGTCTTCCAACCCGTGTCCTGGAGCGATATGCACTAGTCCAGTACCAGTGCTTGACTCCACAAATTCATCTCCGGGATAAAGTCGTCCCGTTCGCTCACAAAATGGATGTTTGTACTCGATTTTTTCTAGCGTGTCCGTTTCCAATGGTTCCACTTTGTAACGTTTCCAACTGCATTTATTCGCCACGCTCTCCACTAATCCCGAATACATTATGTATGTTTCTATGCCCACAGTGACTTTGACGTATTGGAAGGTACTGTTATAGGCCACAGCCAAATTTGCGGGCAAAGTCCACGGAGTGGTAGTCCAGATGAGCACGTAAGTATCAGGCATTCCTATCACAGGAAATTTCACGTAGATGCTCGGGCTCACATGATCTTTATACTCAACCTCTGCTTCTGCTAAGGCAGTACGACAAGGGATGCTCCAGTAAACTGGTTTTTTACCACGGTAGACAAATCCCTTTTCAACCAGTCCAGCAAAAAAACGCAATTCTTCCGCCTCGTACTCAGGGGATAGCGTCAAATACGCATTTTCCCAATCACCCAACACACCTAAACGCTTAAATTGCTTACGTTGAATTTCAACATACTTTAGCGCGTACTCACGGCATGCACGTCTAATGGTTAGCGGGTCTGCCCGATGTGTGCCTTTCTGAGTCAACTCCTGTACCACTTTAAACTCGATCGGCAAACCGTGGCAATCCCATCCAGGAACATAAGGCGCATAATAACCAAACAACGTTTTTACACGCACGATGATATCTTTCAGAATCTTATTAAGGGCAGTCCCGATATGAACGTCGCCGTTTGCAAATGGGGGACCATCGTGCAACACAAATCTAGGACAACCATCCCTACCATTAAGGATGCGTTTATAAAGGCCGGTCTTTTCCCACATTGCAAACCGATCTGGTTCTCGCTTAACCAGATCGGCCTTCATCGGAAAATCCGTTTGCGGTAGATTTAATGTATCTTTGTAATTCATTTCACGTCCACATGCCTCAGGAATTTTGGACAGTACCAACCCAAACCTCTAAAGTCAACGCATCGAACGCACCACTTCCAGCAGGCAACTAAACAAAATAATTCCCGCACCAAACGCAAATCACGCCCTGAAAACATATTCCGGACGCAACAGCTGAATGTAATTGGCAATAATTGATAAAACAAGTTGACAGATTTAACGCACAAGGATAAGTTCTCTTGTCAAATGAATATCAGGGCGCTACAAGTTGCAACCATGGTCGTAGTAGCCGTAGTAGTACTTACCTACGGGGCGGCCGTGGTGGCTTGTTGCGCGTAAGCAGACTTTTAAGAAAGATTGGGGAAACCCACGGCCGCTGAAAGGTGGCCGTGGGTTTCTTGCTTAATTAGCAGCTAGAAGTAAAACTCGAAAAACACCAAAATTATGAAAACTCAGACGAAGCAAAAAACGAAAATGACCCCCACGCCGGGTGGCGAACGAGGCCCATTAATGCGAGGATGTGAGATTCTTGTTGCAGCGCTTGAGCGTGAAGGCGTAGATACCATCTTTGCCTATCCTGGTGGGGCAAGCATGGAGGTGCATCAGGTGCTGACCCGGTCCAAACAAATCCGTACCGTACTCCCGAGGCACGAACAAGGGGGTGCGTTTGCCGCAAGCGGTTACGCTCGAGCCACAGGAAAGGTTGGCGTGTGCATGGCAACTAGTGGACCCGGAGCCACTAATCTCATTACTGGAATTGCAGACGCGTACATGGATTCTGTGCCCTTAGTGGCAATTACGGGCCAGGTCCCAACCCATCTCATCGGCCGAAATGCGTTCCAGGAAACCGACATGTTTGGCCTCACACTGCCTATTGTCAAACACAACTACCTTGTGACAGATGTGAACGATCTAGCCCGTATTGTTAAAGAAGCATTTTACATAGCTAGTACGGGACGGCCGGGCCCTGTTGTGATTGACTTACCCAAAGATATACAACAGGCCAAAACACAACCCATTTTCCCATATGAAGTGAGTTTACGCGGTTACGATCCCAACCCCAAAGCTACAGAACTCGAACTCAATGAAATAATTGGTCTGTTGGAAACCAGCGAGCGACCTTTGCTATTAGTCGGAGGCGGGATAATTGCAGCAAATGCCGCAAATGAACTACGGGAATTTGTGGAACTAACAGGTGTACCAGTTGTAACCACTATCAAAGGTATCGGTGCGTTCCCAGAGACACATCCGCTTTCCTTAAAATGGCTTGGAATGCATGGCACACCATATGCAAACTGGGCAGTAAATGGCGAACTGGTCAGAAAAGGCGACAAAATTGTCCAACTGGCGCCTGGTGCTGATCTCCTGTTAACTATAGGCATGCGCTTCAACGACCGTGTCACAGGCGACGTTAAAAAGTTCTGCGAGCACGGAACGATTGTCCATGTGGATGTTGACGTCTCCGAGCTTAATAAGAACAAACGTGTTCATCTCGCTATCCATAGCGACGCAAAATACTTCCTAAGCCGATTAAACGCTTTGCTTAAAAAACGCCCGCTCGGAAAGAAATATCATGCATGGCATCAACAGATCGCAGCATGGAAAGAAAAAGCCCCTCTCAAATACAGCGTTTCGCCCGACGCGCTAAAGTCAAAATACCTACATGCACTGGTTGGAGGCAATCTCAACGAGGTAATCCAACCGCAATACGTGATTGAGCAAATCTACAAAATGACCGAGGGTAAGGCGATTATTGCCACTGGGGTGGGACAACATCAGATGTGGACTGCGCAGTATTACAAATTCACTGAGCCACGCCAGTTCATATCAAGCTGTGGGCTGGGCGCAATGGGTTTTGGCCTCCCGGCCGCAATCGGCGCTAAAGTGGGTCGACCAGATAAAATAGTTATAGACATCGATGGCGACGGCTCATTCCTAATGAACATCCAAGAACTTGCCACTGCCCATATCGAGAAAATCCCAGTCAAAGTCGTTGTACTTAATAACCAACACTTGGGCATGGTAGTGCAATGGGAAGACAGATTTTACGGGGGCAATAGAGGACACACGTATATCGGAGATCCTAAACATCCTGAGAAGGTTTACCCCGACTTCTTGACATTAGCCGAAGGATTCGGGGTGAAAGCTGAACGGGTGGCGCGTAAAAGCGAGCTTGAAGCTGCATTAGAACGATTGCTCACTGCTGATGAACCGTATGTCCTGGATGTGGTTGTGCCATACACCGAACACGTGCTTCCGTTCATACCACCAGGCAAGACAGTAGCGGATATGATGTACGAAAAGTAATAGGCATCTGCCACCTTCGTGCTTTCCCGGCCGGATCATTTCAAGGTCCGGCCGGGAAACTCAGCCACCGCCAAATATTGATGCGTCCGCTAAGGTGAATCACTTCATCCCAAACAAATGCATTTAGCACGATCCGCAACGGTTTATCTCTGGTTAATAAAGTGTGAGATCCAAGAAAGCAGATGGCTAAATGGTCCTTACAAAACTGCCGGTGGGATAATTATGCTTCGTATTTGCAGCAAAATCCACTGGTCTCAAGATTCGCCCTTCCCTTCACAAATAACCCTTGGTACAAAAACTTCATGATCGAGAAGGTCATCGCTTACTTAGATGCTAATCAGGAGAAGTTTGTCGCCGAGCTCCAGGAATACGTTTCGTTTCCGAGCGTCTCCACCGACCCAGCCTATACTCAACAAGTTCGAGCCTGTGCGGAATGGCTAGTTAACCATTTTCGGACACTTGGACTTAGCTCCGTTCTGCATGAGACGCATGGTCACCCAGTGGTGTTAGCCCGAACATTTAAGAGTGAAAAACCGAAACGCCCACACATAGTAGTTTATGGGCATTACGATGTACAGCCTCCCGACCCGCTCGATAAATGGGTTACCCCACCATTTCAAGCCACCATCCGGGATGGACATTTCTACGGGCGTGGCACGGCAGATAACAAGGGCCAGCATTTTGTCCATATTAAAGCTGTAGAAGCCTATCTTAAGACTGATACCGATTTACCGTGCGATATAACCTTTGTAATCGAAGGCGAAGAAGAAACTGGCAGCACCGGTTTTGCCTCATGGTTAAAGGAGAACGCAGCTTCCCTCCATTGCGATGCGATTGTCATCTCAGACACCAGTATGCCAGCACCTGACAAGCCAGCGCTCACGTACAGTATCCGTGGATTAGTGAACTTCGAAATTTTAGTGGAAGGCCCTGGCACTGACCTACACTCAGGAGTTTACGGAGGCATCGTGGACAACCCAATAATAGTACTCTGCAAGTTATTAGCAGCCGTCCACGACAAGTCAGGTCGAATTCGCATCCCAACCTTTTACAACGACGTTAAACCCATTACAGCTAAACAGAAATCTATTCTTTCCAAAGGTTCAATCCCAGCCAAGCAACTCAAGAAAATACTTGGTGTTCGTGCTTTTGGGGGCGAGAAAGGATTCACCCTAGAAGAGCGCCGTACCTCTAGACCCACATTTGAGATAAATGGTATCTGGGGTGGATATATCGGTCAAGGGAGCAAAACCATTATACCATCAAAAGCCGGGGCCAAGATAAGTTGCCGCCTCGTTCCCAACCAGGATCCTCACCGTGTTTACAACGCAGTAAAAAAGTTTTTAACCTCGCTAGCTCCCGAAACAGTCACGTTACGATTCCAATATGGTGCGGGTTGTAAGGCTTACATGCTGGACCCTGACACGGAATTGGCAAAAGCGGCGTTAACGGCTCTCCAAAGAGCGTTCAATAAAAAACCTCTACTGATAAAGGAAGGCGGCTCCATTCCCATCGTATCTGAGATGACCCGACTATTGAAAGCAGATGCGATTATGATTGGATTTGCGTTACCAGACGCCCAAATTCACGCGCCAAATGAACGCTTAGACCTTGAATGCTTTCGCAAAGGGCAATACACCAGTGCGTTCCTGTGGCAATTACTCCCTAAAGCGTGCAAGTAGCTTAGATCGAACTAATAAGGCGAATACCCACGGAAGCACGCTCCCTCCAAACTAACAATTTCCCCGCTTAAATTTATTGGGGATCATTTGATTTATCTTTGGGACCCCTCCTTTCCCACCACCGCTACCGGCCAACCTGCAGGAAATAACTTGCCAATTAAGAACTGAAGCTACATTAAGTACCAAAGACATTACGCGGAGGATGAACTCAAAGCGACCCGAGACTAAACATCCGTGTAGTGACCAACCAGCCGATTTAGCCCCGTTAAACTCAAAGCGAGTATGGATATACAGGTTGATCGCGTTGGTTGTAATTCCACTTCTGTTAATACTTTTGGTCGAAGTGGGTTTGAAGATAGTTGGGTTTGGGTATAACCCACACTTTCTGATCAAGATACGCAAAGACGGCAAACTAGCTTATGCCTCAAATCCAAAGGCTGGGTGGCGCTTTTTGGGGCGTGACCTAGCCAGAGAACCATTTCCATTTTGTGTGCCAGCCAAAAAATCGTCTAACACAGTCCGAATCGTAATTTTTGGTGAATCTGCAGCCTATGGCGACCCACACCCACAAGTGGGACTAGCGCGAATGTTACAAGCCATTCTGGAATATCGTCACCCGGAGACCCACTTCGAAGTGGTAAATGCTGCAATGACGGGAATCAATACCCATGCGATTCGACTGATCGCTAAAGATTGCACTGCGTTGAAAGCCGATGTTTGGGTTTTGTACATTGGCAATAATGAAGTAATCGGGCCATTTGGGCCTGGCACAGTTTTTACGACCAGAATGCCGCCATTATGGCTGGTGAGACTGGTAACATGGGCTAAAGGTACACGATTAGGACAATGCATCGAATCTATATCCTTGGTGCTTCAACCTAAAACCGCCTCGAAACGTCAATGGCTTGGTCTGATGATGTTTGCCAACAGCAAACTACACCCACTCGATCCCAAACTACAAATCACTCAAAAATGGTTTGATAAAAACCTGACGGAGATCATCAACACGGCGCTTGATTCTGGAGCATCAGTGGTAGTCAGTACAGTGGGTGTCAACCTTTTGGATTGTGCCCCATTTGCTTCATTACACAAACCCGACTTGACCCCGGAGGATCTAAATCGCTGGACCAACTTTTTTGAAAAAGGCAAGTCGGCTGAAAAAAGGGAAGACTGGCAAAGTGCCATCGAAGCTTACAATGCAGCCATTTCCATAGATGATACTTTTGCTGAACTACGATACCGCCGTGGCCTCTGTGCACTCGCTTTAGGGCTTACAAACTTAGCTGTCGAGGAACTAACGGCAGCGTGTGACTTTGATGCCTTGCAGTTCAGGTGCTCGAGCCGACTTAATGAACTCACAAAACAAATAGCACGCCGGTACGACCATAGAAGGGTTATCCTAGTTGATACCAAGAGTGCATTAGCTCAACTCTCCCCGCGGGGGATTCCTGATTCAACACTGTTTTATGAACATGTCCATCTCACGGTTGAAGGGACATATATTGTGGCAACCAACATAGCACAAGGAGTTGAAGCCATAATTTCCCAAAAAGGTTTATTGCACCCCCATAACTCAGATTGGCCTTCGATTGAAGAATGTGTTTTTAGATTAGGTTGGACCGAGTTTGACAAAATTAGCACCCTGTCAGACATGCTGATGCGGATTTCCGACCCACCATTTATCTGGCAATGTAACCATGAACAACATCGCCAAAAATTAGTCGCCAAAATCCAATCCCTCATTTCAGTCGGACATCACGCCATCGTGTCAAATTCATTGGCCCAAGTGGAATCTGCACTCTCCAAATGGCCATTCGATCCAGTCCTCCTTCAACGCGCCGCAATAATTAGGCAGGCGGCTGGAGATACCGACTCAGCGATCTCAGCCCTTCAAAAACACATTGAAATAGTGCCTGTTTCGGTAGACGGACTACGAATGCTAGCTATTGCGTACCTTCGAAAAGGTTTAACGCGGGCAGCCATCAAGGCCACCTCTACTGCGCTCACTTTAAATGAGCGAGACATATGGACGTTGCGCCTCCTCGCCCAATGCCAACTCCAAGCTGGCCAAACAAACGATGCAATGAAAACATTGCAGAAAGCAGTTCGTATCAATCCAGTATTTGGCCCAGCATGGCTTGACCTCGCAAAAATCTACGAAAGTAGGGGGGAAACCAACCGTGCAATCGAACTTTACAGGTATGCTCTCACAAATCGAGTGCTCCGCCCTGCTGAATTACTCCAGCTTGCAAGAACTTGTGTGCAAAAAGGTTGGCTTGATAAAGCAATTCAAAATTATACCGACCTAATTTTACTCAAGCCGGCAGATCCGGAACTCCGAATTGAAGCTGCTCGGGCGTTAAGCCTTGCAGGTCGCCACAGAGAAGCAATTGAAAACCTACAAATCGCCCTGACGCTTAATCCCAATTCCGGAGTAGCTAGGTATTTACTGGGGCTAGAGTTAGGGCGGGTTGGTCAACACGCACAAGCTGCCGAACAATTTAATGAAGCGTGTCGCATTATGCCCGATTTACCAGAGGCATATCTCAATCTAGGCATTGCACTAATGAACGCCGGCGAGAACAAACGCGCACTTGAAGTATTTGAATCGGTCTTATCTCGTTGGCCGACAAACCAACTCGCTCGTGAGAAGATACAACTCTTGCGGGCGGTACTAAATCCTCCTACTGGAACAAATCTATCCCACCCCGAAAATTAACGTGTCCCAAAGGCTGAAAGTTGAGTACTGCAAAGGCGTGTCAGAACAATGTATAGATGAATGGTGCTATGCCCGTACTCGACAAAGCCAGAAGTAACCCGAACAACAAAAGCAAAATTACAATTGGGATCATCCACCACTTCCGGTTTCTGATCAGGAAAACGAACAGCTCAACAAAGAAACCCCTATTACGAACGGGGGTGAGAGTGTGCCGATTTAAACTCAGATTAGCATCCGACTGTTTCTCTTTCTTCATGCAATGCATTATTAGATCTCAGAATTGACGAAAGTACTGCTCAGGTTCCGGTTGTGTATCACGAACCCTCCAGTTTGAATGTGGAGGCGAATTGAGTCGGAGCGCGTCTCGATCCCGGAATCGCATTATTAATCCGATAGGAGTCAGTAAACCGAAAAAAACCAATGCCAGAATGACTTGTGAGATCAACCATCCAATTGGCCACGCCAGAACTGTTACGCCCGTGTAAACGCCCTGACCTAGCTGCGGACGCAAAATGGCCACTAGTGTCAGCACGATCATCAATCCCACCATCAAGCTACCAAGTTCGTATTTGCCTTTCCTGAAAAAGCTCACAGCTATAACCCCGCATAGAAACACTAAAACTCCTAGAAACTGTCGCAGCTGGCAGGTTGTTGGGTTAAACACAACCTCAGGAAGACGCTGAAACAACCACAAGCGCTTCGAATTGGTGTTCTTGGATGTAATTAATGCACAGGTACGGTTGCGCATATAGGCGGTGTAAGTTTCAATCTGGTTCAAATGCAGCCAGATATTCCTCAACCATTTGTGAGTCTAGTTGGTACGCTAAATGATCCTTTGCCACCAAATAATCCCCTATTACCAAGGCATCTAGGTTCGTAACCAGAAAACACCGTATCGCATCAGCCGGGGTACATACTATTGGTTCCCCCCTGACATTGAAGCTGGTGTTTAGCAGAACTCCACATCCGGTTACCTCTTCAAACTTTTTTAGCAACCGATAAAACCTGCCGTGACGCACAGGATCTACTGTTTGAATCCGGGCGCTGTAATCAACGTGCGTTACTGCAGGTATGCTTGAGCGCGGCACTCGCAATCGGTCGCGGAAATCCTGAGCAGTTTCCATCACTTTGCGTTGTTCTTCCGAAAGCTCCAAGCGATAACGGGGATGCACAGGGGCTACGAATAACATATAAGGGCTTTCAAAATCTACTGGCACATCGAAATACTCGGTAACACGCTCTTTCAAAACAGCCGGCGCAAACGGTCTAAACCCCTCTCTGTGCTTTATCTTTTGGTTTACGATCAATTGCATGTCGGGAACGCGTGGATCAGCCAAGATGCTGCGGGCACCCAAAGCTCGTGGCCCGAACTCCATCCGCCCCTGGAACCAACCAATTACTTTGCCAGAAGCAATTAATTGGACGGCCGCATCGATTAAATCGTCTTCCTCTGGAAAACGCTCAAACGATAATCCCAACTGATCCAAAAGGGTGCCTATTTCTTCATTTGAAAACTCCGGGCCGAGAAAACTGCCCTGTTGAGAATCCTGCGGATTGGGTTCGCGTTCCGCTCCCAATAGCTGATACCATGCAAACAGTGCTGCGCCAAGGGCTCCCCCCGCATCTCCTGCGGCTGGCTGAACCCAAATCCGTTCGAAAGGCCCCTGACGCAATAACACACCGTTAGCAACGCAATTGAGCGCTACACCACCGGCCATTGTAAGATTGCGCTGATGCGTTAATTCATAGGCATGCCCTGCCATGTGGAGGATAACCTCTTCAGTCAAAGCCTGTATACTAGCAGCTATGTCAGCGTGTCTTTGTTCTAGCGGATCTTCAGGCTGCCGCGGGGGCCCCCCAAAAAGTGCATGAAACCGCTCATTCGTCATTCGTAATCCACCACAATAATCAAAATACTTCAAGTTCAACCATAAACTGCCGTCAGGATACACTTTAACCAAGTGTTTTTTAATTTCTTCCAAGTAAACGGGTTTACCGTAGGGAGCCAACCCCATCAATTTGTATTCACCGCTGTTGACCTTAAATCCACAATAGTATGTAAAAGCAGAATACAACAGCCCCAGTGAGTGAGGGAAATGCAACTCCTTCAAAATTCTAATCTTATTGCCTTCCCCGACTCCGATGGTGGCAGTGGCCCATTCACCTACCCCATCAATTGTTAATATAGCAGCCGACTCAAAAGGACTAGGGTAAAAGGCACTGGCGGCGTGACTTTGGTGGTGTTCCAAAAACAGGACTTCTGCACGGGCAGCCTTTTTTAGATGCGATCTAATTACACGGCGCAAATCTATTTTCCCGCCGACCCATAAAGGCATTGCCATTCGGAAACTCCTAAAACCTCTTGGCGCAATGCCCAAATAAGTCTCCATTAAGCGGTCAAACTTTAAGAGTGGCTTGTCATAAAAAACAATCAAATCGAGCTGATCCTCGCTAATCCCAGCGGCTTGTAAGCAATACTTGATTGCTTCTTTGGGAAATTCAGGGTCGTGTTTCTTCCGGGTAAACCGCTCGTTTTGCGCAGCAGCGACCAGCCATCCGTCCCTTACCAATGCTGCAGCACTATCATGGTAAAACGCCGATATGCCCAAAATTGTCGGCATGCACAATACCTTAAGCCTCCAAAGCCTAAAGGTAAACCTTACCACCTGAAGCGTCAACTCGCTTGCGAGACTTAAGGTGATTCCAAGGCATCACTTAAAATCCCTAGGGGATTATTACGCTAATCGGCACCTCCAAAGCTCTTCGTAGATAACCTTGTACATTCCCCTTTCCTGGCACCTCCGGAAAAGCAAAAATTAGAATGCGGTTTTGAATTTAACGTGGTAGCTTTGCCTTTAGAAAATTTCGGAAATGCGAATGCAAGTGTCTCACCCCCAATTGTTGAATGTAGCAGCATACTTGGAGCGTTCCGTAGTCAATGGGCCAGGGACAAGGTTTGTTATCTGGTTGCAGGGATGCCCAATCCGATGTCCCGGTTGCATCAACAAGGATTTATGGCCCTTGGAACCCAAGCTTCTAATCCCGGTAACGGAGATGGCCGAACGTATTTTACGAACCCCTGGAATAGAAGGGGTTACATACAGCGGTGGCGAACCTATGATCCAAGCCGAACCTTTATACACCCTGAGTCAAATCTTGCGCAGCCAAGGACTATCGATACTTTGCTATACAGGATATACATTGACGGAACTACAGCAAAAAAACGACCTGTGGATAAACAAACTCATTTCCCTATGCGATATCATAATTGACGGGCCATTCATTGAATCTGAGGCAGCACCCTTACTTTGGCGCGGAAGCAAAAATCAACGAATTATCTGCTTGACCGAAAGATACCGTAATGTACTTGAAGCCGCCGAATTAAAAGCAAGCAGGGACGTTGAATTTATCATTGGCTCAAACGGTATTTCCTGCTCTGGCTTCTTCACGGAGGAACTCATAGACCGTATTAAAGAAAAACTTCGGGCGTTGGACTGATATGTTGTGCCCATTTTGCCTGACAAACCAGAAAAACTTCCACAACATCGAGCGAGACGGCATACCAAGACTTCTATGCCCGAAGTGCAAAGAGGCAATTCCATCTCGCTACATAGCAGATTACAAAACTTGTCCTCCGGTTGTCGTGAGTGTTGTTGGATTTCGCGGCCACGGCAAAACCGTCTATTGCGCTTCACTTTTTTACGCTATGCGTCGATCGGGCCTTGCTTCTATATGGCCTGGCTTCTTCACAACAGCCCTAAATGAAGAAAGTCTTGATATAGTCATAGCCAACTCATCAATGCTTGAGAAAGGGGAACTCCCTCCCTCAACGGTGAAAAATTTCCCTCGGCCCACCCTACTACAAATACATGGCATACCGGGCTACCCTCCCAGGACCTTACTGTTTTATGATACTGCGGGGGAAGTTTTTGAACGCGCCTCAGCTGTTAGTAGATATGCAAGTTTCGTCATGCGGGCCCATACAGTGCTGTTTCTGGTTAGCATCCGCGATCTAGAAAATCCAGCTCCAGAAATGGCACGCCTTCTCAATACGTACATAATTGGTTTAGAAGAACTAGGTGGCAATCCTAGTATGCAAAACCTTGTGGTGGTCCTTACCCAAGCAGATCGTTGGTTACCTGCTATAGATGGGTTTCCCAAAATTCGAGAGCACCTTGTACGGGGCTCCATCGCGCACCTAGCAAATTCTGGCAACTATGTACAGACTTTGCAGGCTATCTCGTCCGAACTCCGTTATTTCTTGCTAACAAAAGTTGGCGCTCACGAGTTCGTCCACGCAGCAGAAAAATTCTTTAAATCCACACGATTTTGTGCAGTTTCCGCTCTAGGAGCAGCACCCATGGGACACAAACTACAAACGAAGATTGTTCCCAAACGCGTGTTGGATCCATTAATATGGTTAATGGAACACTCCCTAACACCATGGCAAAGGTTTTTGATCAAACTCAGATCATGAAGGAGTCCCAATTGCCATCTGAGGGTGACCGTTTCGACAGTGTTTTCCTAGTTGTGAACGTGTCCAGCCAGGACCTTTCTGCTACAAAATTTTTCACATGGATTTCAGTTCATTTAAACCCGAACAACAGACAAGCTTATGAGTGGCCTCAAATACTCTGTGTTCGACGTACTGGCAACCGTAGCAGAGATACTGTTGCTACGCCGGAAAATCAAAACCGCTAAAAAAGAACTGGACGCTATACGCGAGCAATTAAAGGACACCCTTCAAAACATCCCTGAAGGGGCCAAATCCACTCTACAAAAACAAATCAGAGCCACCGAAACATGGTTCGACAAAGTTGGTTCTCTGGAAACACAGAGTTCTTATGAAGGGGATGATGTTGAAACTCTTCGAACGATCGTAGAATCTCTGCAGGATGCCATTCGCACAGGTCGGGCGTTACTGGAAGTAATAAACGCCTCAGTGCGCAATGGGTTGGACCAACTAAGCTCACGGGTAATCCAAGCATGCAGCTTAGCTGAACAACAATTTACAGCACACCGAGAGCTAATAGAAAGGTGGCTGGGGAAAGAAACAGCTTCAAGAATGACTAGCGTGTTCTCAAACGTAAAAGACATGATGAACCAAAAGAAGTATTCCGAGGCTGAAAAATTACTTGCTCACACCGCAAACCAGCTTCAAGAAAACATTCGTAAAGCCACAGAGCTTGAAGACAAACATCAAAAGCGCCTCTATCTGTTAAAAGCAATTAGACAAGTCTGCTCCGAACTAGGTTTTCAAGAGGTTCAGGAACCGTATTTTGAGCACGAAAATTCATTACAGAGCAGGATTGTTTACCGTGTTGACACACTCGACAAAGGCCAAATCACTTTCTACCTAGCCCTTGACCACATAACAAGCCATTCCGAGATTGAGGAAAACAAATGCTTCGGTGAATTCGAGGAAATCTCAAAATTCCTAAAGGACCGTTTTGGGGTGATAACAAATTTCAAGCGACCTGAGCTCCCTGAACAACCCAAACTGATCCAGAAAGGCGAACTTGAAGAACCCACGGATTCCGGCGTGGCAGCTGCTGCTTAAATCACTCTCGTGCATAAAGCGCCTTGTACATCACCGCATCAAATCCTTTGGCGAGAGTGGCGAAATACCAATGATACCACTCTTGCAGCACAAATTTATGAGCTAGTTAAAGACAGCCCGGTCGGTTGGCCTTTTGTATTCTTTTGCACAATTTTAGGAGCAGTGTTTTTTGGCACAACAACAGGGATTACCATTACAGCCCTAGTAACCAACGCGACCTGTTTCAGCGACCTAAATGTTTGGAAAATTACATGGCCTGAAACATTAAAATTTTTGCAGTACACCATTCCACTGTGCGCATTTCTGGGCCTGTTCATAGGATATGTTTTCAAAAGGCACCTCTGGTGGGGCGACTGGATCACCTGGTGGGCACCTGGCCAGGATACAGGCCCCTTAACGCAATTCATTGCAATCACAGCGATCCTCCGGGGTCTTGCTGGTATCATGATTATTAAACTGATTGGGATGTTGGCCCATCAAAAGTGGCCAGGGCCAACAACGCTTTTAGTAACGGCACTGAGTGGTTACCTAAGTGTTTTTGGGATCTTATCCCTCAGGGGTGAATTAGGATTTAGGAAGCTTTCTAGGCTCTTTTTCGGTCTGGTAGTAGCGTCAGGGTTAAGCACAAGTACCATGGAAGTTTCCCACTGTATTTTCCTTGCCATAATTGGTGGCATTAGTGGCCTAATTACCAGACTCGGTGGAATGCCAATTACAAATCTGTTTTTACGCTGCTTATTTGGGTCGCTTATCGGACTTGTTCTCGTGGGGGTAAATCCATTCAACTCCCCTCCTTGGAACTTAGTTTGGGCTCACCTGAGCGTGCACGCATGGGCCCTAATAGTCATTGCATTGTTACTCATGGAGTCGACCCCATTAGATGGGCTGTTTATAACTGAATCACAATTCCCCCCCGATCCCATGGCAGCCAGACCATACTGTTTCTGGTGGAGCAATAGACCATCACCGTCCGAAACCGAACAAGCCCTCGTAACTCTCGCGCCGGCCTCGTGGCAACCACTACTTAAATCTATCGAGGCTCAGCGCCGAAACCCACCTCCTCTTGAAAACCTTGTAATGAGCCTTCAGCGGGTCTCATGGAAAGAACGATTTCTATCAAGGCAGGTGATTTTCTGGCTCGGCACCGAGTTAATCCCATACCTTCTACCGTTACTCCAGAATCAGAGTACAGAGCTTGCTAAGGAAACAACCTGGTTAATTCGGGAAATTTCAAAAGACTCAGAAACACGCTTCCAAAAAAACTTTCAAAACGCTATCTGCACTAAATGTTATACCCGCTTTGAAAAACACTTTGTCGATCTACCTGGCCCATTCAACGCCTACTACTATGGGTGTCGCACCTGCAAACAAAATAGAAACTACATACAGTGGGACGGCAAAATAATTGCCGTCCTAGATCATGCGATGGACGCCGAATTTGTGATTCGGAAACAATCTCTATATGTCAACTGGCTGTGGTTAAACCGACTCTTTGACTTTGATGGCGTAGAAATTGTCCAAGCCACCGAAGAAGAGGTTGAGCGATTCATAATCCAAGTGCGAAATGACACCGATCCTGGGAAACAAAAACAGTACAAATCGATGACCTGCCGGATAATTAATCGCACGGCACTCACGCAAGAAACCATAAACTTGCTTGAAAACGTATTTGGTAGTGTAATTTTTCTGCAGGACGTTATATGTCCACCTGGATCAAAAACTTAATTGGGACCCTCGAACACTGCGCAGTTATTATCCTTCACGGGAATGTGCGGGATAAATACATCGACCCTGAGGGCAACGTTTATCCAAATCTAACAGCACTTTTACAAAACGTTGCCCAAAAATTGCCTATAAAATTTCATGAACTAGTGTTTTTCGACCCTGTAACCCCAGAACGGCGGATTACCCTACAACCCGTTTCTACCACTCCCTCATCCACCCAGCCCCCGCCGCCACCCGGATCTGCCACGGACGAACTTCGCGCAACAGCCCCAGCAGGTACAAGCCGACCTGACCAAGTACGTGAACCGCCCACTAGGATGCTAGCCCGATGGATGCGGGAGCTTACTGCACCGGATATTAATCGATTCGCAGTCCTTTACTATCTCGATAAATTCGTTGCGTTTCGCCAAACAGGTTACAACGAGGAAGAACGCCAGACCCTTCTATGGCTGGAAAAACTCGTTGATAATGTAAAGCCCAATCACAGACTAATTCTAGTAGCCCTTAAAGACTCAATGGTCCCCATTGAGCTTTATACTAATTCGCCTAACACTAACTTGATTGCCATCCCCATGCCAGACAAGGCTGACCGACTCGCATACTTGAAACATCGATTAGGTGAACACCAACATTTGGAGCTCGCAGCAGATCTTACCGATGGTTTGTATCTCAAGAACCTCGACCATATAGCTGATGCCATTAGGAAATCTCCTGAACTCTCTGCGCGGGAGCTGCGCCGGTTACTAAACAAATATCGCTTGGGTGAACAGGCTGATTATTGGAGCGCTCTAAGCATAGAAAAACTGAACGAAGCCTTCAGTTGGTTCGTCGAGGAAGAAGGTGTCAAAGGACAAGACGAAGCCGTGCGCGAAGTTATTGACCTACTTTGCATGGCCCGAGCGGGCCTTTCTGGAATAGCCTCAGGTACACCATCTAAGCCGCGCGGCGCTTTATTTTTCGCTGGACCAACCGGTGTGGGCAAAACCTTCCTAGCCAAAAAACTCGCTAAATTCCTATTCGGAACTGAAGAAGCCTTCCTTCGGTTCGACATGAGCGAGTTTAAAGAAGAGCATACGGTGAGCAAACTCATTGGTTCCCCTCCAGGATACGTAGGCTATGAACAAGGAGGTATGCTCACCAATGCAGTTAGACAGCGGCCGTTCTCGGTGATCCTCTTTGACGAAATTGAAAAAGCGCATCCCAAAATTATGGATATTTTCCTCCAAATCCTTGACGAAGGCCGGCTCACCGACAGCCGCGGCCAAACAGTTTATTTTACCGAGACAGTAATCATATTCACCTCCAATATAGGCACCCGCACTACAGATTTTCATGGTCGACCCGTCAACGAACGCCAGCAAGTCGATGCGATAATCAATGACGCTACGATTCCCCACGACCAAAAGAAAAAGCTTTTGCACGAACATTTTAAGAAAACCGTGGAACAATTTTTCATGTACGAAATCTCCCGACCCGAACTTCTAAACCGTATCGGCAACTGCATCGTTCCATTTAACTTCATACACACGGAAGAAACACAAACCAAGATTGTCACTTCGCATCTCCGGCGGATAAAAGAAGAGTTCGAAGATCGATATCGGTTAATGGGTTACAAGCTCGATTTTGCCCCTGAGATTGCAAAATGGTTAGTTGAAAAATATGGCGATCAAATGACAATCTTTGGAGGACGCGGCATAACAAACGCTATCGAATTCGAGATCATTCGACCCTTGGCCCGAGCAGTGTTGCGAGCCGAAAACCAAACCCGAAAAAATGTAGTTTTCCATGTGCGAACAGATGCAGGGAAAATTGTCATTCGAAATGAGTAAATAATCTAATGCCCTTAACCCGTATTACAAACAAACTAACGGTAAAGACTAGCGAATCGGTGGCGTTGGTGCTGGACGCATCAGAAAGTGCACTTGACCATTGGCCAGAAATAGCAACGGCTGCTACAAACCTGATCGATATCCTTCCGGCGGGTGTGATTCAAGGGTTATGGTTTCTGGGTAACCCCAAAAAATACCCCGCAGCTGATTTCCACACTAAAAGTTCCGAGTGGTTTGCTGAAAATAAAAATCGAATCAGTCTTATTGCTCCAGTAATGGAAACCCTTACAGCACCCGATCAAACAAAGATCGTTGTACTTGGGAACGGCCCTATCTTTGACTTAGCAGATTGGTGGTTAAGCTACGCGGAGAACTTCATTCTAATCAATTTTGGTACACCCCTGGCTGAAAGGCTTGCCCGTCGTGAATTATCAGCAGTTGCCGTCTCCGACCTAACTCAACAAGTTTCAGACCCAGTGACAAGGATTGAGATTTACAGCGGTGCATTAGCTCCAATATGGTGGGATAACCCCGCTTACGAGGTGGGCTACGACGGGACGCAATTCAGCTTGCGTGCCGAACAAGCGGCGAGCTTCGAGGTCACGATTACTTGGCTAGGGCCCACAACGCAATCTATCGACGCAATCGTAACAAGGGCTAGCGGCAAAAAACAAACCTTAAGGTTGGATCCAGTTGAGAACTTTTCTCAACCCGCACCTGAAGAGTGGACTCCGCTAACCGAGGCCGAAGTCGATTTGTTCAACAATGTGATTCAACACCAATCATTTTTTTGCCCAGTTTGTGGCACGAAACATAATTGGGATGTGATCCGGTGCCTCGATTCGCCCTCCATTCTCGGCCAAATAATCTATCCTACCGTTCAAAACTTAAAGCCGAGCGCCTTTGTGATCTTTAAAAAAGACAGCGAAAATGTCAGTGTCCGTGCTTGTCGGAACACAGTTTTGGAACTGAGCCCGGACACCATTGCAGTTTATACTCCCCAAACACTCCGCATACTAAAGTTCAATGAACAAACCCAAAAATGGATCGATACCAATACTGCCTTCCCACAGTATGCTCAACTTGACCGAGACATGTATGCAATTGTGGTTCGATAGGATGGGGTTTCCTATACTAACGATCCCCCAATGCGCCTTGGAAATGTACTTATGGCCTTTTACAAAATTTCAACTTGAACAGTTCCTGGTAGAAACCAACGCCTTCACCGATTCGTGGTACGAAGAATTGATCCTCCTCAGTCCACGACAATCTTATACCCAAATTTCCCCCAGCACTGTAATGCACGCTTTCGCTACTGGACTCCTCTTCAGGGAAGCCGAACTGATTACAAAATGGCGTGGTGAGGGATTCCGATTGCCAACAGCCAACGAATGGAGGTCCCTTTACAGTTTTCTCAATAGCTGCACAATAGAAGCTGCCGATCTGGAATCGGTTATCGAAACCGTTCCAAGCCCTCCCGCCCGCGCCCTATTCGGGGCCATTTCCCAAACCTCCACCTTAGCTTGGCCAAAACTTTCTCTAATGCATGATGGCTTGGTGGAATGGGTCATCACAGACCAAGGACCTGCAGGGCTGGGGTCGCCTTCATTTGAGCTTTATCCTAACTTGTGGGATCCAATGACGGACTTTGTAGTGCCTATTAGCAGCACCGAAAGGATCAAATACTTTGGTTTCCGACTCGTTCGCACAATTTCGCAAAATGGAAACACATAAAAGTTTAACTGCTGCACAGCTGATATATACGAATGTCGAGGCGAGCCTTTCGCCCAACCGCAGAGGTGGGTACCAAACCCTTTGTTATACCCACGAACTGATAACCCCCGAAGACCTCGAAGAAATTGAACCCAGATTGTTTTATACACCCGCGGAAGTACAACCCGAAAAACTGGCTTTCTTCCATCTCACGTCTGGGAAAGTTGCCCTGACAAAAATCGTTCCTATTGAAGCGCCAGACGAGTTTGGTCGAAAAGGTAGGTACCTTGCCCACTGTTTAGTGTTTAATGCCAAAGAATTTGTTCGCGCTGAAGTCACACCATTCGACGTGATCCGCAATTTCAAGTGTTTTAACTCCTTGTCAGAAGCACTAGATGCCTTCGATCGGAAATCGGGTTACATCCCACCAGCGATAATTTCAGTACCAAGCGCACCTGGGCCGGATAAAAATACGCTCCCACTAAATTGGCCCTGGGTTGTAGTGCGCGACTTATGGTTAATAACACTGAAATCTGCTTTCTCGGAATTCCCAACAATTGAAATTATTAGCCCACCAAACATCGTTGCCGAGGTAATAGAGTTGGCTCTCTCCTGCCTGCTTCCATCAGAGACATGGCGAATTTCTTTCGATACCTACTTTTACAAAGGTAATCCGGTAACCACGCCTTACCATATGGTCGGCCTACTTACACCTAGCAATCGGATTGCAGCAGTAGTCGATCCTAGTAAACCATCGATTCGCACTCCAGAGCCAATTTCACCAGAAAGCTCAATTGAAGAGTTTGTTTCCTCATTAGTCCTAAGAGAGCAAATCCAAATGTTTCTTAGTAACAAATCGCTAATATTCCAAACCGCGCGGTTCCTAGATGGTGAGACAGTGCCGCCACCAGAGCTAACCCAAGCTCCCAGTGAGATCTTGCAGCTAAGCAAAACCGTCTGGGGTAAGCGCATTGAAACCAGGATTTCCGATCTAGTTCATGGCTTATTCCCCCCGAGACTTGCTTCTATCCTGACCAATCACCTTATCGAGTCCCGTCCACTTCCGGAGCTGATCCGATTCCTCTCCCAAAAACCATCGTATGAGGAGTTATACCAACTCCTTTGGGACGGCTTGTTGCAAAGAAATGCCTCAGCAGAAACCACACTTTTACGAGAATTGAGACAATTTGTTAAACTACATCCACATCCAGGTCTTGTCTTTCTTTATCTTTGTTGGAGCAATCAGCTCAAAGCTCTCCAACAATTCCTTGCAAGCTTAAGCCAAGATGAATACAAAAAACTTGTTGAAATCGGCTTGAATCATCGCCTTTGTCCTCCAAACGCATTAATCGCCGCAGACAAAATTAGAGCGTTTCTTGAGGTATGGTTGCCACGGTATCAGCAATCAGAACTAGTGCCCGTTGTCCAAACGCTACTCAAACTTGGCCAAATTGATGTGCTGAACCACGTGCTGCAACACGCTCAAGGATTTCCCCCGGAAGCAATAAAACAACTAACCGATGTTATAAAGACAGCCCAGCCAACTTCTACGTCTGCACTCAAAGGAAAACTGCATAGAATATTTGAGACAATTAAAGCGAGTCTACAACAATTAATACGATAAGACCATCCTGACCTTCTGTAACATCACCAAAACCGCTCCATGAATAACACTGCTTACCCTCCCTACCCAGCATTACCCTACCGAATTGCAAATAGTAATTTGGCAGCTGTGCACCCTCTCCACATACTATTGTGAAGCACTGTAAGCTTGATTAGCGAGCCCGAACCCTCTACCGAAACAAAGCAAGCAGAAAGGCATATCCAAATCTGTGTTAATCTTTGTGCAACTCTCAAAGGGGGACCATGCCGAGTTTGGCTAGGTTACGAGAAAATTTACTATCCTTTTACGCCATCCCAGGTCCATGACCTAAAAAGTCGAGTCAAACTCGTACAAGCCAGAAGAAACCCTATACACGACATATTTTCCGGAGGTTTGGATGCGCTTAGGGTGCGAAGCTGCCCGGGTTACCGGATTAACAACTTTCACTGTGCCTCTGCCATTATTGAACACAAATACATTTGCCTTGGAACCGGGAGGAATTTGTACTCTAAGTTTGTATCTGCCAGGGGAATTCGTCCAGGAAACCCCAATTCTCCCGCGGACCGACTCGTAGAATCCACTTGCGGCGACGATTTCATTTAGGACGGACGGCTTAATAACAAATTCTTTAAATCCTGGTGCCGACTCAAGCGGTTGGATCCCAAGCAAATCATGGTACAACCACTCAATCACCGATCCCAACATGAAGTGGTTATGGGACGAAGTAAGGTTTGCATCCCACGATTCAGTAAGAGTGGTTTCGCCCAAGAGGATTTGGTAAACATAACCCGGTTTGTTTGATTGCGTGACCATTTTGTAGACGATGTCCGATTTGTCGTTGTCGGCTAATGCTCGCAATACGAAACGAAATCCTACGTCCCCAGCTGTTGGGCCGTAATCGTTAGCCTCGATAGAAGCAACCAAATTACTTAAAACCACAGATTTAAACCCGGTGGGAACTATCCCCATTGCAAGTGGAATTGCATTAGCAGCTTGCGAGCCCGTGCTATAAACACCCCGTTTGGAATCTAAGAACCGTCTATTAAATGCAGCCTTAATGGATTCTGCGCGCTTGCTATAGTACTTAGCCTCGGTATGACGCCCCAAAACACGTGCTACTTTGGCCATGGTCAACGCGTCATAAAAATAAAATGCTGTTGCAGTAAATTCTGGCGGGGTTAATTGCGCAGCGCCCGGCTTTTCAGGTCCGAGATCGTACCAATCACCGAGTCCTTCACTTAAAATCTCGTTTGTAGCCCGCGATTCTAGGTACGTGAAATATCGCTGCATCATAGGATAAGCCTCATGGAGTAAATTTGTATCCCCGTTAAAAACGTATTGTTGCCAGGGTACCAAGATTGAAGCGCTTCCCCACTCTGCTGCCGCACGGAATGTACCTTTAAACCGTGTATATTCTGGCGCAATGTTCGGCACTAAACCCTCCTCAGTTTGTGCATCTTTCATATCACGAATTGTTTTCATGAAATTCCGAGCAAGGTCGAACTCATACATAAGTGAGGGGCCATTTAAATGACATTGCTCTAACCAACCGAGCTTTTCCCTGTGTGGGCAATCAGTGAACACATTCTGGAGATTGGACCGCTGAGCCCATCTGACCAAACTTCGGATTCTTTGGAGCCAGGGGTCGCTGCACTCAAAACTACCACTTTCAGGGGCAGTACCATGGACTACCAATCCAGCCGCATCAACCAACTTTGCGCCTTCCTCGTTTGAGTTGTGGGGATAAAGTTCCACCTGTAAATATCTACATCCAATGTACCAAAATTTGGGAGACCAATCTTCCACTCCGTGCTTACCCTTAAAAAATTCGCACCAATAAAAACCTCGCTCTGGTTTAGCACCCATGGTGCGCTGGTTAACTAAACCATACTCATCAAGAACTTCACTAGGCCGTATGACAACCCGCGTTCCTGCTGAGCCATTAACACGTATCCAGGGAATATGTGAAGCATTTTGGCCAAGGTCTACGATGTAAACATCCCCTCCTGAGTCAGTGTTGATTATGTGTTTGATCCCTATAGGCTTATTAGTATGGACCACCTTTATTGGCCACGGCGAATCCTGCACTCCTTTTAGCTGTCTTGGATCTATAGGGATGCACGAAACTGTTCCCCACTTTTCGGCATTAAATCCCGGTTTTGCCCACCCCTCCTCTTCTAAACGCCCGTCGAAATCTTCTCCACCATATATGCTGCTGAAAATAATCGGGCTCTTTGATACCCTCCAATTGCAGTCGGATGTTATCGTCTCTCTTGAGCCGTCTGGATATTCCACCTGGAGTTGACAAAGTACGCGGAGTGGCCCCTGTTTTCGCGTAAACTTCGCAAACCTGTGATTGCGCACCACGTTGTACATTCCTGGGGCCACTTCCACCCCAATAGCATTGGTCCCCGGCCGCAATAAGGCTGTAATTTCATACGTATCATAAAAAATGGTCTTTTCATACGCACTCCAAGCTGGGGTAAAAAGTCGGTCACCTACCTGACACCCATTTACAAACGCCCGGTAATGACCAAGCGTGCTAAAGAAAACAATCGCTCTTTTAGGCGTTGATTTTAACACAAACTCACGCCGGAACCTCACCACGTTGGACTCTTCATTGCTAAGAATCCAAACGGCGCGCCAGTCATTCGAGTTGATTACCCCAATGATAAACCAAGCTGGTTCGCTCCAAGATGACGCCCTCCCATTCACATCCCAAACACGCACTTTCCACCACAACTTACATCCCGACTCTAACGGTTTCCCCGCATATGGGACCCGAAGGTGTTCGCTCGATACAATCCGTCCGGAATCCCAATAATCTGCTTTGCCAACCTCAAGTAACTCCAGTTCGCCCGCCACCAGAATTTGATAGGCGATCTGCCGGTCGCCATTAAAGTCGCTTTTTAATCTCCATGAAAAAAACGGGCGGTCTGAATCTACCCCTGCGGCGTTAGGAACGCCATTGACCCGCAAATCATACGGTTGCAGGCCAGCCTGGGAGAGCTGCAAAGTTAGGAAAGCACAACCAAAAGACACCCACAGCACCAAAATCCTCTTCATGTCTCTAATCCCACTATCTTTAAAACAGCTGCGTATTTACATGGTGGCTCAGGCGGAAGCCATACCTTTAAACCTGTATGATCCTGCTCCCACCGTACGGGAGCGTTTGTGCCTAATAACTGGACCGATCTGATCCGCCCCACCACATGCGGTTGACCAATGGCCAAGGAATCGATTCTCAGAAACCGCGTCTCAGGCCAACCCATAAAAAACACATACAAAAGCCGGTCGCCACACATAAACCGCACGTCTTGGTGAGTTAACGGGACCCGCAAATACTCGGTGTATTTGGCGCTAGGGTCTACTTTATGACGAGTAGGACCTGCCCCCCAAATCTTCCATGGCCGAGATTCAAATATTGCTTCGCGATTCACACTAATCCAATCCGTAAGCTCATATATAATCCGAAGTTCTTCAGAATCCAGTGTACCATCACACCTGAGCGGAAAATTTAGAAGCAATCTACCACCCCGCACAATAATATCCACAAACATATCCACTATTTGTTTTGGGGTTTTGTACACGGCTTTTATGTCATAATGCCAATTCCCAACACACGTACACGTTTGCCAAGGAGCTGGCCACGGATCCTCAACCACTCCACGCTCCTTGTCCAACACGCAAATACCCTGTCCGGCCTGTTCAATGCTTTTACAAGTGTAGACTGCTTCTAACCGGCCACCATTTGCACGAAGGTTAACGTTATAAAAATGCGCAACTACATCCAAACCAATTGAGCCAAATGGGATCGGTCCATCGCAATAAAGCAAGTCTGGTTCGTACTTGTCTATCAGGTCTTTGATTCGCAAGGACCAGTGAACTTTCCACTTCTCTGGGATACCTTCCTCGTCCCAAGGCAACTTCCGATATACTACAGGGCAATCCCCATAAAGATCACTATACTGCGGATCAGAACCGTCATACGGAATCCCAGCATATGGACCTGAAGAATCACACCCCCGAGCCACTGACATCCACTTGTACGCCATCCACAAGTGATCGCTGACCCCAAAACGCATGCCATATTTCAATGCAGCTTTTCGAAACAATCCCACTACATCCTTCCGAATCCCAAAGTTCACAGAATTCCAACGTGTATGAGCTGAGTTCCATAGGTCAAAATTATCAACATGAACCCCCATACTGACAAAATACTGTGCACCCATCCGCCTATATAGGCGCACCAAATAATCCGGATCAAAATTGCGCCCATGCCAAGTATTAATAACGTCTTTGTACCCGAACACAGAGGGGTGTCCATATCTCACAATGTGATATCGATATTGGCGGGTCCCTTGGATATACATGTTCCGTGCATACCAATCACCGTACTCAGGGGCAGACTGGGGACCCCAGTGAGCCCAGATACCTAAACGCGCGTTTTTAAACCATTCAGGCACCTCGTAATCCTTCAATGAATCTATCGTACCTGCAAAAGTCTTTTTCCGTAGAACACCAATCCGCAACACGTAGGGGGGGTTCTTCTGACTCCCCCCTGCTGCGAATCCGCAAATTCGCGCCAACGGAATAACCAATACACCACAAACAAGCCTCCTCAGCATCTCCCGTCGCGTAAGCTTTCGACGCGAAGCAAAATCTTTCAGCTGTCCTGCCGTAGAATTGTTTGAAACCTCGCCCACACCCATTTTTACTTAAAGTTTAGCAAGTCCCGGCGCGCGCAAAAGGGAAATCGCTATTCGTCAGATCACGCCCACGTGCTACCCACTAGTTGGCTATAAACATTTATTGCCAAATTGCACATAATGGTGCATACAATTCACGTGCGCTCAGTTCCAATTTTCTTGATATTAATAGCTGCAAACCTGGTGGCAGGTCCCACGAAACTACCTTCTCTGAGGGTAGGGTCAACGGTTTATAGCAACGCGGTGGTAATGCTTGTCACGGCCACGGATATATACTTCAAGCACGATTGTGGTGTAGCTAACGTAAAACTCAAATTTTTAGAGCCCGAACTCCAAGCGCGATTTGGATATGATCCGGCAGTGGCAGCTGCGGTAGAACGTACACTTTTAGAAAGGGAAAAACAGTTTAGTGAAGCCGTAGCACGTCAAATTGCCGCCAACCTAATGCGCCAGATTCGTGGTCCAGATTCCTTGGGGAATCATAGCATTTCAGATCCCCTCACTAGCCACTCCTTAGTTAACAAACCATTACCACAGTTCGAGGTAAATAAATGGCTGACCGATAAACCAACGCTCACAAACCGGCTTGCCCTAATTTTCTTTTGGACCACCGAAAGCCTACCTTGTCGCACCTATATCGAGTTGTACAATAACTGGCAGAAGAAGTTTGGGGATGACTTAATCATAGTTGGAATCTGTACTGAATTGCCTGAGACTATAATTGGTTTCACTGAATTGCCCGTACAGTTTGCGCTTGCAGCTGACCCAGAAAAGAAAGCAGCCCAAACGCTTGGCGTTACCGAAGTCCCTCACATTATACTAGTCGACCCAAAAGGCATTGTTCGATACAAGGGCCATCCGGCCGCCATAACCGAAAAAACCATAAAAACCTTGATCGAATTCTTTTCAACCCCTTCGGAACAGCCTTTAGCCGAATAACCCGGCGCAAATAATAGTGGCTCTGAACTACGGAGATGCGGGCACTGACAGAACTTACCTCTTTTAAAGACGCTAAAGATTTCAGCGATTTTTTGTCTGCAAATGGTATCGAAAACCGAATCGAACTTGTACCACCGGAACGCTGGGTTGTTTGGGTCATTGAAGAAGACGACCTTGCTCAAGCACGTACGCTCTTAGAAAAGTTTAAGGCAAACCCACATGCCCAAGAAATTCAATCCACAATAAAGCTATATCGGGATGGACAAGCTTTAACCACTAAACTCTCCCACCAGCGATCCAGAATAAAAAGCATTACTAGACATTACCCAGTCCCAGTTCATGTAAGGGTCACCATTGGTCTGATCATTGTTTCCGTGGTTGTGTCAATATTGACGGGATTCGGTCAGCACGATCCGTTTGGGATTTTAAGTTGGTTCTCATTCAGCAACGATCCTAAAGAAGCACCTGAAATTTTTTCTGGCCAAATCTGGCGTCTGATCACCCCCATCTTTTTGCATTTTTCTCCCTTACATCTGATTTTTAACATGATTTGGGTTTACGACCTAGGTCGTGGTCTCGAAACAACCCTTGGGAAGTTGAGGTTCATCGCTCTAGTATCCATTATCGCCATTTTTTCCAACATTCTCGAATACACCCTTGGACACTACCTGTTTGGTGGAATGTCGGGAGTCATCTACGGACTGGCTGCGTTCATCTATGTCTCTCAAAAAATGGATCCGTTCTTCAGGTTATACCTTTCGCCTATAGCGGTAGCAATCCTAGGCGCATGGCTAATTTTTTGTTGGACACCACTAATTTCCGGAGTGGCTAACTATGCCCACATTGGCGGCTTAGGAGCTGGTGCACTGCTAGCTGTTCTCCGCTATTACTACAACTCTTGGCGCAGGCAATCGTGCGAATAGAGGTCCCAATCTACTCAGTAACCTCCTTTAAAAACTTAGCTAGAGGACAACCTTTTAATTCTCGGAGACCTTCCACGAATGCCCGGGCGTTTAAATCCGCTCCTGCGAAGGTAGTGTGTGTGTTGTCATTGGTGGTAAAATACGCCTGCTTGATTTGCTCTGGGGTTAAACCCACCCACTTGTGCATTACAATATTATACAAGTCCACAAAACATGCATTTTCTTCTTTTGCCACGGAATGAGCCCAAAAAGCATACTGATTGGTTTCGATATTACTTAGTTCAACAGGTCTCCGGGGGACCCGAGGTACAGGTGAACAGACGATCGGGATCATACCAGCCTCGCGAGCCTCACGAATGTACTGCCTAATGTACCAGCCATAAGTATGGACCACTTCTTTTTGCCGTGTTATTGGGTTGTAAATCTCTTTAGTTTCATCACCTAAACCTGGCAACGTTCCCCGGGCTCGATTTGTATCATCTAAGGGTCCCGCGTCATTATGCCCAAATTGCATAATGACAAAATCCCCTTTCCTCGCGCTCGCAAGGACGTTACTCCACGACCCTTGTGTTCGGTATGTTCGGCTACTTCGCCCACCCTTAGCATGATTCTGTATCTCTATCCGATTCGTGTCAAAATATTGCCAAACAACATCACCCCACCCTTTAAACTCACCACTGGAATTATGCACAGTGGAATCACCTATGATAAATAGAACTGGCTTACCTTCGGGCCTGCTAATCTGCGAGGGATCCAAGGGAGGAGCAGGTAAATTGGCTGGGTGAACTTCGGCCTCCACCGTGTTCATAATCGGTAACATCAAACCCAAGCCAATAAAAACGACTACTAAGCTTTTCATAGGCCCGCACACTATCACAGAGTTCTTCCGTAGCAACTATTTTTGCTCACCCACAATTAATCTAAAACTTAATTAGAGAAAGACACGCCCCTAAACCAATCAACTGGGTTTTTCCTACACGGTATTGCGCCCAAAAACCGGAAATTCACACCTTGGACCTCGATCCACTAAGGCTATTTTGGGCCAAAGCCGTTATCTCAAATAAAACGGTTTCCAATCCCACCTCACGCGATCGAAGGGAATTACTCCCACTCAATTGTCCCAGGTGGTTTACTTGTTATGTCATAAACACACCGGTTTACCCCTTTTACCTCATTAACTATGCGGCTAGCTATGGCCTCTAATAAATTATACGGAAGGCGAACCCAATCTGCGGTCATGCCATCCTCAGACTGAACTATCCGCACCGCCACTACATAATCGTAGGTACGTTCGTCCCCCATCACCCCAACAGTTTTAACAGGCAGCAAGACCGCGAAGCTCTGCCACACTCTATGATACCAACCACTTTTTTTCATTTCATCTACAACGATCCAATCTGCCTTTCGAAGTGTTTCGAGCCTATTCTTGGTGACCTCCCCAATAATCCGCACTGCAAGTCCCGGTCCAGGGAAAGGTTGTCGCCAAATTATCTCGTCTGGCAGTCCAAGTTCTTTTCCTAATTTACGTACTTCATCTTTAAAAAGGCAGCGAAGAGGTTCAACCAGGTGAAATTTCATCTTTCGAGGCAAACCGCCTACATTATGATGACTCTTAATTAGAGCAGCCGGGTTACCGCCAATTGGGACCGACTCGATCACGTCGGGGTATAAAGTGCCCTGTGCGAGAAACTTGACAGGACCCACTTTTTTGGCTGCTGACTCAAATACTTCGATAAAGGTCCGCCCGATAATCTTGCGCTTCCGCTCTGGGTCAGTAACACCCCGCAACCTCTGTAAAAACAACTCGCTTGCATCCTCATAAATTAGTGGGATCCGAAACGTCTTGCCAAAAACCTCACGAACCAACTCAGGTTCTTTTTCGCGCAACAACCCGTTGTTTACAAAAATGCAGGTCAAACGATCCCCAATAGCCCGGTGAATCAACGCAGCAGTCACACTTGAATCAACCCCACCACTAAGCCCTAAGATCACTCGCTCAGTGCCCACTTGCTCACGTATTTGCCGAACTGCAAGCTCAATAAAGTTCTTCATTGTCCAACTTCGTCCACAGTCGCATATCCTGTGCACAAAGTTGGAAATTATCGTTAAACCCTTTGGGGTATGAGACACCTCCGGATGAAACTGAAGGCCATATATGCGCCGTTTAGGGTCCTCAATCGCCGCATATTCAGAGTTCTCAGTTGACCCAATCACCCTGAATCCAGGCGGCAACTTGGTAAGTTTATCACCGTGAGAATTCCAGACTTGAATCTGCGACGGCAAACCCACAAAGAGTTGGGATTTTCTCCACACACGTAAGATACTTTTCCCATATTCTCTTTTCGAACACGGTTCAACTTTCCCCCCCAACATATCTGCGATCACTTGCAAACCGTAACAAATTCCCAGTACCGGCACACCAAGCTCAAAAATCTGTGGGTCAGGGCGGGGCGCACCTTTTTGGTATACACTCGCCGGCCCACCAGAAAGGATTACCCCTTTTACGCTTTGGTTCTTTAATTCACTCGCAGGCGTATCAAACCGAAGGATCACCGAATAAACCCTACACTCGCGAACGCGGCGAGCAATCACCTGGGTATACTGGGAACCGAAATCAAGAATGGCTATCGTGTCAGACATCTGGGAGTCCCCTCACCCTTACTAAAAAAACTTACTCACAAGCTACATTATTGGGAGCGCACTACACGGATTTCCCCGGTCCGCGGGTTATAATCCCATCTATATCCCCCCGGAAGCTGAGGTAGCGTATGTATGTATCCGCTACTGACTAGCTCTTCCAATGTAGAAGGATAACGACCTTCAGAGGCGTAAAACATTTGGATTGCTTGTCTTACGCTTGTTATGTCCAATACTTTTTCGGCGTGTATCTTGGCTTGACCAACCGCCCCAAGATAATCAGCAGGCGCAGTCAGTGGGTTTTGTGTAGCTTGGTTGGTAGCAGCGGAACTGGGCCGGTTTTCACGTTCCTTGCCGCATCCAGTAATCAAAAAAATCGCGACCACTATAAGAATCAGCTGAACCACCTTCATAATCCATTCTTTGAAAAGTACCTTATCGCTTAGCACAACACCGATCAACTATTTATTACCTTACCAGCCAATAGCATCTTCTATCGTGTTGACTCCTAGGAAGTTTGACAGGATGACAAATTCCGGTGCTGCCTCAGAACATAATAGCCTGTCTAATCTCTGCTTCCACGGCGTTCCCATAAAGCTTTCTTACCAGCCGTAATCCAAACTGAATCGATGCGCCCGCTCCATTTGCAGTTACCACGTTCCCATCTTCAACAACGCTCTCCGAAGTTAATGCATCCGGTATTTCTTCCTTCACGGAAAAGTGTGCAGTGTACCTTTTCCCGGCTAAGATGCCGGCGTCAAACAAAATTAGTGGTGCAGCGCAAATAGCCGCAACCACCTTTCCTTCCGAATAGAAAAGCTTAGCCAAGTTCACAATTCTTGTATCTGTTCGGAGTTTTTTAACCCCTGGGCCACCAGGCAGCAGTAAGCAGTCGAACTCTTTGGGATTCGATAGGTGCTCCAATAGAAGTTCAGCAATCAGCTTTATATTATTTCGGCCCGTAACAGTTAAGGAATCTGTTGCAGATGCAATGATTACTTCCGCTCCTGCCCGTCTAAGAAGGTCTATTGGAGCTACTGTTTCAATCTCCTCAAATTGATCTCCAATCACACACAATACGCGTTTCTTCATAGCAACGTTTCTTCACAAAATAAATTTTGTTTCTGCTCAATTTGCCAACCAAACGCTTCACGTCCCCAGCGGGGTTCTTGAGGCTAGTGTGCAAGTGATTAGGATGGTTGTGGCCTTAAGCGCTAATTCTAAGGGAACTATTGGCTTACAAATGAAGTCATACCCACATTCTGCGCCCCGAAGCCTGCTTTCAAAATCATCCAACACAGTCACGAAGATTACGGGGACATTCTGATATCCAGGGAACGTTTTTATTCGAGTACAAAGTTCAAAGCCATTTATATCGGGCATCAATACGTCCGTAACCACAAGATCATACTTTTTATTCAGCAACTTTGTGATTGCTGTTTGTGGATCTGTAGCAGTATCTACCTTTAGTCCCGCTTTACGAAGCGCCCCGGCCATTATTCGGTTACTAACTATGTCGTCATCTACAATCAAAACCTCGGCTGAGATTCGGCCTTCTTTGAAGCTAGCATTAACTCCAGTCATAAGCAGCTCTTCCAAGCACGACATAGCACGCTGGATGGTGTGCAAAATTGACGGAGTGACCTCAAAACTACCAGCTAGTAGTTCAAACAAGAGTGCTTCAAAAGCGTTGCAAAGCAACTCAATCAACCCCAACCCTCCCATTGCGGCTCTTCGCCCCACAAAATGCACACGCTGATACAAATTTTCCAGGGCCACCCTCCCAGCATTTGTCTGGGCAACAGCTACATAGGCATCACAAAGCTGCCGTAAGCGGCGTGCCTCTTCAACACCCGCAGTGAGAAACTCTTCGCGTATTTTCGCAACCATTACAGGGTCCAAAGATACATCAGAACTGCTTCCCGGCTCCGTCGCGGATCCACTCGGTTTTGGTCTGCTAACTCTCGGCTGGCCTTCCACAGCCAAAAGCTGGCTGGTATCACTCACACCCGTCCTCCCAGCAAATATGTCTTGTACACATTGAAGTAGCAAACTTGGAGTGCAGCTAGATTTGAGTAAGCCCTTTTCCGCTCCTAAAGCCATTGCCTGTTCAGCCAGTTCCGTCATATATGCGTTGGAAAGCACTATTACGGGTATGTTTTTTAAATTGTTATTGCCCCGGATAAACTTCAACACATCCACCCCATTCAACTTTGGCATCATAAGGTCTAATACCACCAAATCCGGTTTCAAGGTGGTCAGCGCTCGCATTGCAGCAAGCCCATCCTCCGCCGTCGCCACTCGATAACCGGCCTTCTCCAATTGCCTCTGATATACCTTTAGCACGACGGGATCGTCATCCACCAGTAGCACTAATTTCCCTGTGGAATTACCCGAGTTAGGCACTTTCTTTTGCCCTGGAACCATCATGGCTTTTTTCACATATTACCCTGTGCCTAGTTGCAACCGTTCATCCGCATCTAACATTTGCGCCAAGTTCGGCCAATTCGTCTGGTTAAGACTATTAAATGCATGAAGATATACGGCCACCTGTTCAGCCGGATATTTTGACAACAACAACTCAACCGCGGCCTTAAGCTTGGCATCCTCAACGCCTGCTGGTAACTCATCGACAATCCCATTTTCGTGCTTTATGCCAAGCTCATCAAGAAAATCTTTAAGCATCTCTGTTTTAATTTTCACCAACCAGTTTTGTAGTAGCGTTATTGCTGCCGCCTCTAATCTAGGCCTGCATACCCATTCGCGTATTATTCGGTGTTGCTCAGCCCTAGGCTTCCGCTGCAAAAACTCCGGCCTTACCCGCTGAGCCTCCGCCACAGCCGCTAACACATTTTTATACGACTCGCGATCATTTTGATGAAGCTGTTCAACTATTTCATACGCCAGCCTCTCCGACATGAATCCAAATATTTCGTGTGCAGCTAGCATACTCTTTGCCAAATTATTACTTTATATCGCTAAAATTGACACTTTAAATCTTGCGCACAAATTTTCACATGTTGGGCGATCCAGTACCAGTGTTTTGTTACCCTCAAAACCTAGCACGGAAACGCCTGCCCGGCTACAATTACGCACAGTTTCAGGGCCTATACAAGGAATATCAAATCGCATGTCATGGCCTTCCTTAGCCACTTTAACAGCTACCGCCCCACCCTTTTTCCCAGCTAATTCACCCCCCCTTAAAATGCACTGATCAGTACCCTCAAACCCTTCCACAGCAAGGACCACCCCCCGCTTCACAACTACCGTCTGTCCAATATCAAGCCTGGCTATCTCCTTTGCTATACGGTACCCAAACTCTAGGTCTGACATTACACGGGAATCAATAGGAGGACCCATCCGAAATCCTACGGAAGGCATTAGCGGTTTTAACCATGGTCGTGGATCTACTAATTCAATCCCGTCCTTGGCAAGTTCCTCCGCCACCGCACCAAAAATCGTATGTGCATTCTTTTCTTTCAATCTGAGCAAAACACCCAGGGCACGTAAATCCAAGCGCGTTTCAAAGATATTTCGGGGCGCTACTTGCCCAAGCATTACACATTGCCGAACACCGGCTTGTTTGAAAACCTTTATCAGCCTCCCCAATTGTCCAACCCGAATCCAGTGTAATTCATCTACCAACCCCTCAAGCGCAGGATCTGTTTCTCCCTCAAACCCAACTGCTATAATTCGCAAATGAGAAGTCTGTTTGACAATACGAGCAAACTCTATGGGCAAAAGTTGGCTGCCCGCTATTAATCCCACAGGCTTTGTGTTGTTGGTGGAACCTTCCATGGGGCCTATATCTATTTCCGATACACCCTACAGTAAAAAGGATACCCGTTAGGGCCCTTTTTGTCTTCCGAACACCACACCAAATACTACCAAAAGTGTGGCCAAACTCAAAAATGGCAATAGAGAAAGCGCGTCCGCGTATGGACCAACACTAAATGGATTGCCTTTAGTTGTCCAGGCAGTGATTCGCCCGATCAGATTACTTAAAGTGCCTACCGTGATTGCGATTATAATTCCTGCCATAGCCCCTCCAGCGATATAACCACTTGCAAGCAAAACTCCGCCGTTGTCATCAGGTTCTTGGGGTTGTAGGTTTTTTTTCTTCTTGCCTTTCACCCTATCCACTAAAGCCCGCGCCATCCCACCTATAAATATGGGCATTGAAGCGGAAATAGGCAGGTAAACCCCTACCGCAAATGCAAGAGATGACACATTACAAAGCTCTAAAACCACTGCAATCAAAGCACCAACAATTACGAGTTGCCACGCGAGCTCGCCACCAAGAACCCCTTTGACTATGTAACTCATTAACATTGCTTTCGGGGCATAAAACTTTGTCACCTCAGAGCCGTCCGGGCGTACCGTGAATTGCCCGTTAATACCCGGGTCGACGTACCAAACCGGAGTGCCTTTTTCGTCCACCAGATATTTACCTGGAGAGCCATCTATTCCATCACGTTTGTACCAAACCCTGTACAAATTCCGATCATGCACCGACTGCGGTCCCTTCAGCCTTTCAAGCGGAGCGTTTGTGATTGCCTCAGGTGGAACTTTCAAAGACGGTGCAACTTTCTCTGCAGGCACGTAAACCGTGGCTGCGGTGTTTAGCAAAATTAGCACTGGTCCTAGTACTATGGCCGAAGCCGCTGTACCAATCGCAATGGCCCACTGTTGTAATCTCGGTGTAGCCCCAAGTAAATATCCAGTTTTCAGATCTTGGGAGGTCGTGCCTGCATTAGCGGCAGCTATACACACTATTGCGCCCACTGAAAGAGCAGTAATGTAATGCATCGGCCCTTTCCAGCCCAATAAAACAAAAAGCAAACACGTCAACAAAAGCGTAGCTACAGTCATACCTGAAATAGGATTCGAGGAAGAACCAATCTCGCCAGTCAATCGCGATGACACTGTCACAAAAATAAATCCAAACACGACTATTAGGATCGCACCAAGGATATTCATTTCAAGCGGAGGGGCTAATGTGATGCCTACCACTAGAATGACGATAGCCCCAATTACGAAACCCATTGGAATTTCCCTTTCTGTGCGGGGTAATTCGTCATTCCCCTTCCTACAATCTCCTAAATTGATTGTGTCCCTTAACCCGATCTTAAAACTGGATGCGATCAACGGGATTGATCGGAAAATGCTGATAATCCCACCCATTGCGACAGCTCCAGCTCCAATATACAGAACGTAGGCATCCCTGATTTGGTGAGGTGACATATCAGAAATCAGTGTTGTGCCCGGCGAAATTGGTGTGCTGGCATAACCACCAAAAAATTTAATCAACGGGATTAATACCAAATATGAAAGTGCACCACCTGCAAACATAATTGAGGCTATCCGCGGTCCAATTATGTAACCCACACCAAGTAGCTCAGGGGACACCTCTGCAGATATTGATCCACCAGCAAAACCTTTACCGAAGACCTTCTCTGGAATTTCCTTCCACAAACGAAGCCCAGACATCAAAAACTTATAAACAAATCCAACAGCAAACCCACAAAATACTAATTGCGCTCCCGCAACCATGCTTGTTTCTGGTTTATTTTGGAGGGAGGTTCCTGCCTTCAAGACTTCCGCGCACGCTGTCCCCTCTGGATACCTCAACACACCATGTTGTTGGACGATCAATGCCCTACGCAGAGGGATCATCATTGCAATTCCCAGAAGTCCTCCAAGTGCAGCTACTAGCGTCACACGCCAAACGTCTAGATCAAATCCAAGAATTAATACTGCTGGCATTGTCACCCCAATACCGAAAGCCAGTGATTCACCCGCGGAGCCAGTCGTTTGAACAATATTGTGTTCCAAGATCGATGCTGGCTTCACACCCGCATTGGCTAAAACCCGGAACAATCCCAGTGAAATGACTGCTACCGGGATCGAAGCGCTTACCGTCAACCCCACTTTTAAAACCAAGTAAAGCGAGGATGCTCCAAACAGTAGCCCCAAAACTATACCACTTACAACCGCCCTTATGGTAAATTCCGGTAACTTAGTCTCTGGGGGTACAAATGGGCTATGAGGTTGATGCGCTATCCCGCTCATTTAAGTGCCGGTCATCACCCGCTCAATCTGTCGCTGAAATCATTACCCATCAAACCCACATGATTTGCTGCAACTCAATCACCCGTCGCTCTATTTTCTCCGGTGTAACGCGAACAAGCTTGCTCAACCCAAATCCTTCGCAGCAAAAAGAGGCGACCGCGGTCCCATACAAAATTGCCTTCCGCAACTCCCCCTGGTTAAGCCTACTGATCTGAGACAAGTATCCTGCGACTGCGCCTGCAAATGTATCCCCCGCACCAGTGGGATCGAGCACCTTCGCCAACGGATAGGCAGGTGCGACAAAGATCCCGTTAGGCCCTGACAACAGCGCCCCATGTTCGCCTTTCTTAACAATCACGAACCGTGGTCCTAATCGATGAAGTCGCTTTACCGCGGCTATCAGATTATGAGTTTCTGTTAACTGTTGTATCTCTGAATCGTTCAGAATAAACACATGCACCTTTTTTAGTAATCGGAGGAGTTCTTTCCGCGCCGTGTTGATCCAAAGATCCATCGTATCTGCTATAACCACGGGGGGTGATTCGACCTGCTCAAGCACTTGGAGCTGTAAAGATGGCGAAATGTTGGCCAAAAGACATACGCGGCATGTACGATGATTCTCAGACAACACGGGAGAAAAACCTTCAAAGACACCCAGTTCAGTCCTTAGTGTATGCCGGCGATTCATATTCTGTTCGTACTCACCCTCCCACGCAAATGTCTTTCCAGGCGCAACTGAAAGGCCTGATAGGTCAATACCTCGTCGCTTGAATAAATTTATGAACCGCGCTGGGAAATCAGTACCCACAACTCCCACAAGCTTTACTGGCGCAAATAAACTTGCCGCAACCGAAGCGTAGCTCGCCGATCCCCCAAGTAACTTAGATCGTTGTGCCCATGGGGTCCTAATCGAATCTAACGCAATGGATCCAACAACCAATACACTCATAAAAACCGCCAGTTCATTTTGTAAAGCGGCCTATCCAATCCGTTATTGCGATCAATCCTCCCGCACTCGGAAGAAATGCAAATTTGTAGGCAGACTGATGCAGTATTCCATGGTATATCCAGTAGCCAGAATTACGCTTGAAACAGGAGTCCAAAATGGATCCAATAACGATTCTTTACCCTCCACCACGTACCTCACTCCAGGTAAAGAATTCCAACGCAGACAAAGGTTGGTCCCATCCATCCTAGGGGGTTCAACAAGAACTGGCGTACCAGTTTCAAACCATTCCGTTGCAGCAAAACGGTAGGTAACAGGTTCTGAGGATAAATTCACTGCGCCTATATACCATACCCCAGGAGTTAGCGTCACCGAACCCGACCCCTTCAACATCAATATTACCTCATCTTGTGTCCCTGGCCTGTCGCTAATCACGTCGTACAACCCAACTTCAACCACCGGTAAGACCTTAGACCGTGCCACAAGGGCCATTGGCCCAGTCATATCCCTCAGCTCGAACTGAACACGCGCCGCAACCTCGGAAACAACAAACCGGTAGTAATCCACAGCAGTCCCAGCGTTAGTGCGGTCTATCCACTGTCCACTCTGTACCGGCAACACTGGTAAACTACCGTTGGTGTACGTAATTGCTATGATTTCGAACTGCACATCAGTTTGGTCTCGACTCACAACTCCAATAAACCAACGCCCCGCCTCCACATTGGTTTGTCCCTCTGGCGGCCAAACCAACACAACTTCCCTGTTAGTCCCCGGATTAAAACTTCCTAAATCAAAGTTGTCGATCGCAGGTGGCGGCCAGCCTCGTTTCACTACAAGATCGGCATTCGCGTTAAGGTTAGTTAGAACAAAACTCAACAGCGTTACACCATTCGTAACGTCGAACTGATAATATTTCACTGTCTTCCCTGCACGTATCATGCCCAATACAGGTACACCATCCTGAAGTGGCACAATGTCAAAATCAACTTGGATCGTAAACGCAACCCTATTCGAACTCTCATTTCGGACTTCCAACCAATATTTCCTTCCGGGAACCAATGGTGGTGTCGAATTTGTCGAAAGCACTACAACCCCATTAGACACGCCGCTTAAAAGTGCCTGCGAACCAACACGATCCCAGTACGGACTTGTATTTTGGTTGAATATCAAGTCTATGGGCCCACTTGCAGTGATGATATTCGTGGCGAATTCGGCCCATTCTGGGACGTCTACCTCGAAGTACAAAGAGGCCCCGCCCCATAACGTGCCTTCCCATGGAAGCCCATGCATTAGCTGAATTCCCCCTGCAGACGCTACATGCATAACGCGATAAACCCCGAACGGCGTTGACGGGACAGGTACCACATAAGTGGTCATCGGCGTAGTTGCTACGACGCTACCTATTGCTTGCCAGTTTATAGGAGGCCTCAAACTGGAGGTGTACAAGATGTCGTATCGTTCCCCAATGACAGAATTCCAACTCAAAACCAAATACCCAGGTAAACCTACTGCTCTATCCATAGTAACGGACATTGGATATCCACTCTCGAGGTAACCATTGGTTGAGACAACTGCACGCACTGTGTAACCAATATTGGTCTGCGTGCGATTGTACACGCCCAGGTACCATACACCACGTAAATCTTTCAAAGTCGAGTTGGTACGAAGAACAATTTGGTGCCAATTAGTTTGCGATGGATAACTCTCAGCAAAATATGGTGGCGTGCCCGGCACAACACCTCTTTGCAACACAAGTTTCGCATCACCTGTAACATCGAAAAGTTCCAACAGCATTGCTGGTACTTGATCTCGCACTTCGAACTCATAATAAACCCGGCTGGGTGGCCCAGGTTCAGCAGCCAACTCAGAATCTGCCGGAACCTGGAATGCCACACCGTTTGTTAACGGAATTATCACTGGACGGTTAGTACCGAAGCATACTTCCACCACAAACGTAATCGATTCAGCAGAATTATTGAACACACCTGCGTACCAAACCCCCGGCTTAACCCTGTACGGCGTTGTGTTGGTAACCACAACTACTATCTCATCGTTGGTGCACGGCTGAGCACTCATATAATCATGGTATGCCAAATCCGGTAAAGGCGGCTTTTGATTTAGTACAACCGTTACATTAGTACCGACGCCGCTTACTCGGAACGCAACAAGGTCAGGCACCCCAGTGGAACCATAATTTGTAGGAACTTCGAAGCAGAAATACTTCGGGAATCCAGCCGGCCCAACGAAACTGGGCAAAGGTACACACGGCTGTAACCAGGTTACATCAAAGTATATGGTTATCGCATAATCCACTGCGACTGGGTTGGGATTCGTTACTGCCAAGTAGTATCCCTGACCGGGAACAAGAACCGGAGAACTGGTCACTGATAACGTTGCTGTGACAGGTGCAATAGCCTCGTCCAACAAAAGAATCGAATTTGCATCTGGCAACCGATCCTGACGGTAGAGGACTGTCAAAGGCAACACGTTCGTGCTCAAATGTTCGATTGAGAATAAAAGTGAATTAGTACACATGGTTACCCATTGAGGCACGTCAACAAAGTAATATTGGACTCCGTTTGCGTTTAGCGTGTTTGTGACGATCACCGCGTGGCGTAAAGGAGTAACCGGAGGTGTACCCACTCGCCCTGTGAGGAAACTTAACTGCCAGTTAAGTAATGCTGCGTCGGTATTTTCCGGACCGGCGCGCGTGTCCCATATCTCCAGAGTCCATTCCCCTTCTGCACACTCGCCGTCGAACACCGATAATGGCTGTTCTGGCTGGTAATATAACTCCGGCGATAACTCAAACAACCTCACATCCGCCACAAGTGTTCCAGGTAACAAACTTTCCAATGTAAACACACTGTTGCTCTGTTGGGCTGTAAAAGTAATTGTACGGGTATACCATGCCCCGTTGGTGCCATACGTATCATCAACCAAAACACCGTCCAAATAAGCACTCACTCTCGCCAGGGCTAACTGAGGATTTACTTTCAGGTCGGCTTTGCCAGCGGTTCCGGCCGCATAAATTCCACGAATCTCAGCCACTGTTAATGCCCTACTGTAAATCGTCAATTCATCCATGTATCCCCGGAAGGGCTCTTCAGATTGCAATCGACTCAAATTACCAATTGCCACACCTGGGCTATACGATGTATTCAGCCCACCGATTAGGAAAGGCACGCCTACAATTTCACCCACTACTTCACCGTTGACAAACAGTCGAGCCCTCCGCTCTGCACCCATGGTATCCCATCCAATCACAGCTGCCACATGATACCAAGTGTTAGTACTCAAAATCACTGGCGCCGCTGACACCAAATCCAACCCACACTCGGCGTTTGTACCCTCTAAATGTAAATGGAGCCGACCATCCGATGTCAGGGCAAGGTAATATGGGTCATAGCACTGTCGGAAATCTCCACGGAACACAATTTGAGCTAATTTGCCCGGAGGAGGGAATTCCAATACGTTAATCCATCCCTCTATTGTTAACTCATTTGTAAGGGCTAAGTTGGTCGGATCTCCTAATTCTATCTTCGGATTCACGCCCGAAAGCTCAATCGCTGAATTCCCCACTAAAGCGTTGGTGGTCAACCCCACATAAGCCCCATTCCAAAGCTCACCATGATTATTGCCTAGCAAATCCAAAGCCCGGCCACTTGTGGGTTCAACGTCACCGTTCCACCAACTGACTGCTCCTGGCCCACGTACTGCGTACTCAAGCCTATACCGTTTGCCTGGCAGGGTCGGCAAAATAGCACTCACTCGATTACTCAGGCCCAAGGCCACGTAAACTCCTCTATCTGCACTTGGAGTAGCACCAACTGCCAGTTCCACGTTTGTCCCTGTCACATCCCATTGTAATTCTATAGCGTTTATTTTTTCTCCTTCCTGATACAAGCGCGGCTCAGCGCCAACAAACCCATTTGTAACTATTAACCTTGGTGGATACACCTCCGTGGTAAATGGTGTGTCAGCAAATTTGATGGGCACTGCTGCCAAGTTGGGATTATCAATGAAATGAAGCAAACCATCTATCCGCGTAGGAGTTACACCTACCAATGCGATCCGGCTAATGCTGACATTTGGGTCCAAAGCCCAAATCGTCACTGGCACGGAACCAGATGATGCTACAGGGACAATATTCGTTTCCCAACTCACACCTGCAGAGCGCCAAGCCAACCCATTAGTGAGGTACACTGGTTCTTCAGCTCCAATCGCAACTGCTAAAGTAACCGGGCAGGTAGAGGCCGAATATCCGAATTTGCCCGCACTGCCAGCAGCGTAAATCGTTTCGATCTCACAATCCGAGAGAGGTCGTTTGTACAAAGCGAATTCATCCAAGCCACCGGCGTAACGCTGGTCAAATCCTGGGATTATCCCAAAGAATAATCCGCCACTCACAGCCGCGACCGGCAGATTTGTTCCTAGCGAGTTCGTTACCAACGACACTTGGTTGGCCAGAACCCCGTTCGTGTAAATAGAAAGCGTGTGAGAAATTGCTTGGTATGTTATGGCGATGTGTTGCCAATTGGTACTTACGATGGTGTTCGTAACGGTCTCAATGTAATGGTTAGTACCGGCACTATCTGTCAGGACCACCGAGATACATCCTGGCCCGCCATTGGTAGTAAATCCACCCGATAACCAAACTTGTATGCCAGACCCCGATCCATCAACCGCGTTAGTCCCCCAAACTAGCAATGGCACTGTTGCAAGCGCATTTGACGGATAGATCCATCCTTCTATCGTAAACCCAGGTCCGTTGGTGAACTCGAGCTCAGGGCATGGTGGGACTTCTATATAGGTACCCACACCGTCGCAGTAAATTGCTGACCCGACCATCCCAGGTAAATACGCAATGTTGCCCAAAGGCACACTATCATGCCCTCCGTAAATATCTACGCCACTGTTATCAAATGGCCACCATGCAACCATTCCACCAATGCCCGGGATATGGCTAGCCACTATTTCGAGCTCATAGGATGGCGCTCCTGTTGCCATCAAAGTAGAGCTCAAAACCCCGTCTCCAAGCCAGAGTACCTTATTGGTCAAAGGTACCTCATTAAACAGATCGTGCAATTGAACAGTGCCTGATGTTACATTCCATCCTGCCAGTGAACTACCGGGGCCATAATAGCCGGGAGCCACACTTCCGAAATCTGTAATGCTAACCGGGGTCCGGTTTGTGTATGCATAACCAAATGTCCCCAGACCATTGGTATCTAGCCATCCGCGATTCTCAAATAACACAGCTCTGGTACCAGAAGGGCTAATTAACGTAATTACCAAATCAGCTACGCGCGGATGGCTTATCAGCAAGCCTACATCCAATCCATTCACCATGGTACAGCCTCCCTCACCGGTCATATTAGTAACAACCATCTTGGCATAGGAAACAGCACTGTCTTTCAATGGCACATTGGTCACCACTCCAAACTGGCGATAGTTGGGAGGCGCTAGTTCATAATCAAAGCTCACTAAGATCCGGATATTCTGCGGTTCACTGCTAGGGTTGAAGATCTCGTAGTAATACCTATCAGGCTGCAAAGGCGGACGATCATAAATGCTCAAAGTGACCTCACCCCCAGGTGGATTGACAGTACCGCGTTTATCGTATTCAGACGCTGTGGGTGGTCGCGCCCTTCTTATGTAGACGATCAGCGGTTGGGTGTTACCAGAAATTGCAATTGTCATGTTTGTCGCATTCGGCGGCACATCCACAAAGTCCAAGTACGACCGTCCCCCAAGTAGAGTTACATTAACCGCGTTAGTACCTGCTGATCTTTCCACGTCTATTATCAGATTTTCTATGCGACCTGTGTGGCTAAATGAGTTATCAACTACAGTCAATTGCCAAACCCCTGCAGCTTCGGTACCGACAAAATCACGCAGTGAACCTGGGCCGTCCGAACGTCGCGCATCCACTTCCCAATTGTCCTCAAACGTAAGCACGTAAACTCTTTCAGGATCGGGCATTAGCTCCAGAAGCGTATGATTATGCAAAACCGCGTATACACCACGGTGTGACAAGTTGCCCAAAATATCCCCAAAGCTTTCGTGTTGAATAGCCTCATTCACAACAACCCGCCGAATACTCATTGGGAATGGATTTACCCCAAACACAAGCGCAGCCTGCGGTGCGTCTGGTGAACCATCAGGGATAGGCACTGGTACATTTATTGCACGGATCTGAGTACCATGATCTGTGGCTGTGGAAAACGGAATCTCACTAAACACACCCAAGAATCCAAATTCAACAGCCTGTTGATCCTCGCACTTCACACCTACGTAATACACCGTACCAGCCGTAGAATTTGAATAGACCACGTACTCGGTCCCTCCCCGTTCTGTTGATTTATCCGCAGCAGCAATGGCTTCTGGATGCAACTCGAGCAATCGTGGATCTGTACTCACATATAAGTCAATATCGCCTTCCGGCCTTGCAGCGTTCTCCAAATCCCTCTCTCGAACCGCCATGCGCCGCAGTCCAATTTCAGGCGGCATAAACGTAATAAATGCCGCATTGGTGTATCCAAATGTGTTTGTCATTACATAAAACCTCCATTGAGAAATCTGGCCAAATGCACCATCGGCCTTATTGGTGAGAGGGAAGTTTGCCCCTACCCGCTGATTCAAGATAGGGACGCCATTACTCTCAGGAGGCAAATACATGACGTTGGTAATGACCTCGCTCCTTTTGCTAGGGACGGATATTTTCAGGGCGTTAGTGACTGCTCCGTCGCCGCAGGATATTACCAAGGCAAAGTCTTGGACTATACCATTGGTGTTTTCAGGAACTGCATTAACTAGCACCCGCGACGCAATAACCGTTATCTGATAGTTTGTTCCAAGCGGGGGAGCAATGAACACGTTTTCTACGTTATTTACCCTGTCGAATGAAGGAGTAGCGTTTGTGGAATTGGGTTCCCAGGGTTGAGTAAAATCTTCTGTGCTTCTAATGTTGTTGCCCACGTAGACCACGGGATTGTGAGGAATGTCAACATTAGTTACCACCAGGTCTAAATCATTTACCAATTTAATGCCAACAGCCGGATGACCGGGCGGATCCGTCCACACCAAAGTAATCCGCAGAGGTTCCTGTTGTGCCTCAGGCGCAACTGTTACGTTTATTGTCCACTTGTCACCTGTGGCAAGAGCACGCTCTTTAGGATCCTGATCGAACACCCAAATCGATGAAGCCTCAGGTTTGTTCTTACCTGGGAACACATTAGCAAGACCTGGTCGAATCACCGTCTTTAGATTAACCAGACCCCATCCTTGAAAGTTAATCGTGTTACTGACTGCCAAATCATATGGTCTGCCTAAAGGTCGCGCACCATTAATTAGCAAAGCTTTCATCAGCGCTGGACTTACCGTAATTCCATTAGTTTGGAAATACTGTTGCATCAATGCTAGGACGCCCGAAACAGCTGCAGCAGCCATGCTTGTCCCAGATTCAAACCTGTAAAACGGGCCTATTTGGTCATTCAAAGCTTTCAGTGCTAATATCCAGTCAGACAACTCGTTGCTACGGGTAACCACAGTAACCACATCGAAGTTGAGGGTTTCAGAAGTGTTGTTGTAAACGGCAAAATATAAATCCTGTTCCTGCTCACCTTGGTCAACTGGGATTATTACTGATCCCACCCCAGACCAGGTGCAATCATTTGTAACATTAAGTGGCCACGACCCCACTTTAGCGCAAATTGGTAATCTTGGGATGACTCCCCGTGACAGCCGATTAGTCACTAGATAAATTTGGACCTCAATTGCATCGGAAGGTATAAACAACCCATCATAGTACACTGTCCCTGCGGGTAGCTGTACCATCTCAATGATATTCACCTGTTGGAATGAAGGGTTATAGTAAGCCTCCTCATCCCATTGTGTAGAACGGGTGGACACAACCCAACTGCCTGGCGCTACTACGTCTGGTTTAAACCTACCAAATTCACCCTCCCACCAATAGCCGACATTCCCCCGACTAGAGTACGAAGCCACCTCCGTCTCTGAATCGCTACTGGATACGAAGCTTATCTTGTTAGTCGCGCCCTCACCAGAAGGCAATTCGACCTCGATTTCCCGCGGTTGCTCGAGTGCGCCAACGGTTATGACATTTTTTGCCGTAGCTGGGGAAAGGATAGAGTCTGGCACACCTGAAAGTCCATCGTCATTCCCACCCCCTATATCACCCGCTGAGAAAACAAACACTAGAGGTTGTGAACCAGATACCTGAGGTAAAGCATCCCTGACAGCTGCGTCGTAGCTAGCCGCCGCCAAGTCATAAGAACGCGCTCCTGCATAATTCCAACTGTTATTTGAAATCAACGCGTTAGTCTGGGCAACCATCTCCTGTAACCGGCCATCATCAATCGAGTTCCAACCCCCACCCAAAATCGAGTACAGGTTCGCTCTGTAAGCCACACCTCGAAAATTGGCCCCTGGCTCAGATCCAGGTACGTTGGTTGGGCTGTGCTCACCACTGCCAGCGATGATCCCTGCTACATGAGTCCCGTGACCAACTCGATCTAATAGGGCACTAGGACTGGCCCCAACCACCCGTCCTGCTAAATCAGGATGCGATGCGTCCACTCCTGAATCAACCACTGCTACAAGCACGCCTGTCCCGTCCAATTCAACTCCATCTACCACATAATTGGTAAGTGTTGTAGGGGTCTCAGCTACACCTAATCTCGTGCGTACTAAATCATTTGCTGGGACGCGAGGGCGCACTGGTTCGACCCAATGCACACCCGGGAGCGAGGCCACAGATACCAATGCATCGGGTGGGATTCGCACCTGAAATACTGGCCCAAAAGGCGACCTCTCGACCCCAAGTACAACCACATCGAGACGCTCAAATGCTTGTTGAACTTGGCCCGCCAAATCTCCAAACACACCCACCTTTAATTGACGGCCTCCAACTAAAGGCTTGTTTTCGACTGCACGCGCCAATAAATCTGGCGCTAGCTTAAACCACGGATGATACGGTATTACCGTTCTGACTTGAGGGTTAATCAATAACTGCTTTGCGCAGTCCGCGGAAATCCTTACCAAAAACGCATTGTTAGGCACATAAGCCTCTATATGCCCACCAATACCCTCAATTAACTTCCGAAACTCCGGCCCAATTTTACCTTTACTTTGGATAATAAATGCACCCGGATCCTCACCAGCACGTAAGTACTCCGGAATTTCCAATTCGATGCCACTGCTCGTCAAAATCACTGCATTCGCCAGTAAAATTGCATCATCCCTTCGCACTACCTCAGATACCGGCAATTCTGTGTTTTTCAGGAAATGCTTATGCAACCTCGGTTTACCCCGGGGTTCCTGAGACGATAAACTCGAAATACTTCTGGTAGTGTCTGCCTGGGCATAGTAATTACTTGTAGCATTTGCCACATTCGTGTTGGGGATATTCCTGTTGCCTTGCGAGTTTATCCCGCGATAGATGACAACCCCAGCAATGAGCAAAACCGCAGTAGTTAAAACCAAAACCTTAATTTTTCTGTTGCCCATCGTGCTCATGGCAAAACTTGCAAATTTATTGATCCACGCCTAGCCAGTTGAAAGTTTCCTGTACAATTCGAACATTTGGCGGCACACCCTCAATTCTATATGTTGCTTTTGCGGCCGCTTCAGCTGTGACCTGATAATTTGTGCACAATCCCATAAAGGGACCTGAAGGCACTATATCCGCTGGCCGTAAAGCCTGACCATACGCAAACACTACAAACCGTCGGTCCTCACACCGGAGCAGCGAAAGAATTTGCATTGGAATCCACTCATACACGGCGTCCGGGATCCCCCACCTTTCTTGAACCTCAGATAAATTCAAATATGGAGATTTCTCAGTTAACTCGGGCGTGGAAAGGATATCCCCAAGCCGTTGAAATCGCCCACCTGGATAGTTTTTCCGTGTAATATTAATTCCGTTAACAATCCTCGAAAGCGGTGAGCCCGGGCCTAACACAGCCTCAGGCTGAACTACTACCGGTTTAAACTGTAACGATGCAGCGGCACCAAGACGACTTAACTCTGCGTCTGGTGTGGAATTACTCATTACCAAGATACCGCTTAAAACTGCTGACCATGCGGGTAAAGCCGACTGATTGATCGAGAGCTGGCCGCGAGTAGCATTATCGTTTAGCGCGGTCGTGAATAAGTCAAGTATAAGCCTATCTCTGACGGGCAAAGTGAGTTGAGGATCTATCGTATTACCACTCCAACGCACCCAGGTCTTGAGGCCATCAGGGCGGCTTGCAATGTTAGTTGCTTTCAAATACACAGTCTGCCACGGGGTACCCCGATGGACTCGGCCCAACCATCCAATCGTGGGAAGTTTGTTTGTAGGAAATGCCCAATCATCCGCGCAAGTTACCAATGGATCTTTTAAAGCTAAGTCAAACGCCGTTGACGATACCGTAGTCCCCGACCGGCCCCCCCAAGGTTCATATCGGGTATTTAAGTACCCTATAGTCCGTAATTCATTTTTATTAACGTCCGCATGGGGTTTAACAAAGTAGGCCGCGTTTGTTGTATAAACATCTTGCAAGTCCCACACGGTGTAATGCACAAGCGGATCGTTCGCCTGCCAACTGTATAGGATATAAAATTTCCCCACGGGGTTAAATGGAGTTTGAACCTTGGTTTGGCCGGTGAGATTAGTCGGTCCTAAAAACGCCCTGAAAAACTGGATTGCCTTTTGTTTATCCTGTCCTGTAACTGGGTCGGCATTGTAATCGCGCCAGTCTGTGTCACTGCCAACTAAACCTGCACTAATTGCAATTTGCTGCTTAATTCCATAGGTGATAGGGGGGTTGCCGATAGGTGTAGGGTTCCAACATTCGGCTGCAGTTACAGTTTCATTAGTGCTAGCACCTGGAAAGAGTACACCTGAGATATCCACATACGCGCGTGGGAAAGAAAGTGCCACATAGTCAATAACACGGCCCAAGGCAGTGTCGTACAAGTGAAACCACACCCTCGCACGTATTTCCAGTCCCCATTTCTGAGTGGAATACCCATTTTGTATAGGCCAGAATACCAGTGGGTTTGGTGGCAAAAGCGCATTATTCGGCGTAATTATGCTTAACGGCAAGATGTCATAGTCGAAATACAAAGGCACGATAAATGAATCGTACCTATATGCGTTAAACCCTGGCCAAAAATTAGCAGGTATGTCAAATAGAACCTCCCGGTTTGTTTGGCTTACATAGCGCAAACCTAAATGGTTAGTAAACAGGCCTTCCACTTCGACTCTAGCCCGCAATCTAAGGGAGCGCGGGTAATTCGTCCTGTAGGGGTTCCACGCCTCCAAAGCAACTAAGTTCGAAATCCCGATCAAATACACAATGTTAATGTTGGTAGTTGCGGGTGGTAGGACCGGGTCTGGTCGGGAAATTTCGGCTTTCCGGGTCACTACCACAACCGGCATCATGGTAAACTCATTAAAGGCAGGGAAACCCTTCCGCACGCCAACTATGAAAGGAACATTGTACACAGGAATAGCCTCGGGATCACCAGCTCGAACCAAATATGGCTCAACGGGTGGCTGGTTTAATATGTTAGGGACTTCGCCAAATTCTTGGTAACCAACAACTCGAATCCAACCGTCTCCATTTTTTTGGATGAGCGGGATGTAGACTCCAGGGAACAACCGGTTAGTGGTGGCTTCGTAAATATTTGCTGCCAATTGCAACAGGCGATGGACACCGGGGGTGTAAAAGTTAACAGGCCATACGGGGATATTTGTGACAGACAATTTGATCCCCAACTCTGCAGCTGAGTATATCTTGCCTTCAACAACCTCTAGCGGCTTATTAGAGATGGTAATCTGAATATTGGTCATTCCCACACCCACAAAATCAAACTCCTCACTAATACGTTGGATTAGACGTTCAGCTGTATTCGTGAAGAATACTAGTGCAGGCCAATCTTGGAAACTCACCGTTTGCCCCATTGGAATACTCTGCCAGTTAAGATTCAACTTGTTTGTTTCCGGATTTGAATCAACCCCCAGCAGACTCGTCAATCGATAAAACGTATACCGATTCCAAGTGGACAGATCACGTCGTCCCACATCAAGCAATCGACCCCCAAAACCAGGGAGACTGAACAAATCTTGCATTGAAAAATACGCATTAGTAGAGTCAGAACCTGACCAAGGCAAACTGGGATTATCATCATCAGTTGGAATCTTAGGCCGACGCCCCTTCTCATGTAGTTCCAACAATGGACCGTCACTGTAATCATCCACATAATCGTTTTTGAAAGCAATCTGAAGGGAGTCAACTATACCATATTGGCCATAGAAGCCCTCAGCTGAAGGGATGATGGATCCGAACCTGCCCCGGTAAATTTCCAATGCATCTAAAAACGCCAGTCCTAAGCAGGCACCTGAAATAGGATTAGTTTCATAATAGTAGGGAGCACTCGGTGGATTCCACACCGACGGGTTCAAATCGCATAATAGCGCTGCTAAATTAATTTCCCAGCTGCCAATCCCCTGATTCCGAAAGAATGCTGGATCATCATCTCTTAAACCTGCCTTCCATTGTTTAGCCTGATTATGAATAAAATTCACATCTAGTGCGAAATCCATCGGTACAACAGCATATGCAAATCTAGCAATAAAACGGTTGGTACGCGAATGCGGGTCCCCAGGTCGTTCCAGCACCCCAATCCATTCTGGATCGCCCACAAAGTAATTAGTAATTGGAATTCCGAAAGCGTCACGAACTTCGTTTCCCAAAACATCCAAAATGGGCCAATAACCGTTGGGCTCGAACCGTCCATTCCGATTCAAATCTATGTAAAATCTTGGATCCAAAGGGGATCGCGGGTCCGAATTCGTGCGCACAGCTACCGGTACACGAGGGTCGTAAAATAGGTTTGCTATCACTTTAACCAGCTCGTCCTCGGAGAGAGGCTTCCCGTCTATACGATAATCATAATTTACGTTAGTGAAATTTGGAACGCTAAGTTGCGGGTCAAAACCCCGGTAGTTAATGTAATTGGTTGAAACAAAGAATTCAGGTACCAGCGAGCGTAAAACACCATTTGTCACTTGGGATGCCATTTGGCGGATTTGATAAAGCACGCGAGCACAGGCGTGATCCAAGCCGCTCTCTAATGCTTGTCTTGCCATGGTCTGGTCTACCGTTGTGGCAGCTACCGCGCGTTCACGCCGGCTCAAAGCTACAAACGTAACCGCCATTATCATCAATAGCGATAGAAGTATGAGCGTAATAACCAGCGCTACACCCTTTTCTCGGAATCCTTTCATTTATATACCTCCGGGTCAAAAGCTGGGATTTGAATCACTCGCTTAAAAATCTGAACAGCACTAGGTTTATCATTAAGGTACTCACGCACGCGGCCCTCATCCCATGGTTCTATTCGCGCGTATAGTGCAGGCTCCAAAACCCCTAACTCGACCTCAAGCATGGGCGGCACAATCCCATCGTAAAAGAGCCATTCACACGCGTTAAATTCGGGCAAAGGCTGCATTTTCACATTCCTTTGCCAGCCGGGTTGATTGGTCAACGTCGATCCTACCAACGGCCGCACATGAAAGTGAACCACGCCAGATGCGATTTTCCGATAACGAGCATAGCTAGCTGGGGTAGTGTAGCAAAAATTAGAAACCACATATAGAGCTAAGTTCGCGTTTATTGGCCTTTCGGGAGCAGCATTCCAACTCCACTCAACCCGATACAAATCCCCTACCGCACCTTTTTCCCCCCAGACCTTATAACCAATGGCACGCCACTGACGATTCCTTAGCGTTACGAAAAACACATCGTTTAGGTAATTGGTCCGCAAAACCGAAATCCGGGGCAACACTTGAGTAAGCGGTTCTTGAATTTGAAGCGGCACAACATCCCAACGATTTGTGTAGCGAACTTCATGGGCCCCCTTCAAAATCACTATAAAAGTCGGCACTTCTCCTGTGTACTTGGACACAGGACGAAACTCACACAATTCACGGTCAATCATGTCCAACACTGCACGACCGGTCTCAAGCACATCTACTTGTGAAGTGGATCCCCTCAAGACACGTTGCGTCTGATTCAACACGACCATGAGGGCCACAGTGATCATTGCCAACACGGTCACCGCCACCATTAATTCGATCAGCGAAAATCCCGATGCCCTAGAACGGGCTTGCCCCCTCCCTCTGCTACATGAGCCCACTCTCAAGAACCAAATTTTAAGTTGGCTGTACATGAACTTTTAATCGAATTCAAATCATCTTTCTTCCGATAACACTTGCGCCCTGTAAACCCGCCGGCCATAGCCGACGGTTCCGTTTGGGTACACTGGCCATGCAAATGAAAACCGAACATCATAAAGTTGAGCTTGCGACTCCAGTTGCCACTTACTAACAACAGGGGTCGTCTCCCGAACTAACAAGTATTTGAAACCCATTTCGGTAACAGCAGGATCCGTCTGCGGATACTTATCAAATGCCGACCCCGCCCCCGCACGGATGTATAACGTCAGCCTGGTAACTATAATCTTGAGCAGATTTGCATTAGTATCCACCTCTATCTGACCTACAAAAGGCCTTAGTTTTAACAAGTCCGCCATC
>Ga0071330_1059282_pt1 | contig 69990 bp, 65 predicted proteins | sample GBScel77sediment_FD_63802 | JGI IMG/M metagenome (GOLD analysis project Ga0071330, IMG submission 63802) | Hot spring sediment microbial communities from Great Boiling Spring, Nevada - Cellulolytic enrichment Sediment 77C v2 (version 2) | ecosystem: Environmental > Aquatic > Thermal springs >...
ATACGTAGACAGTAAAAACAGAAAAAACACTCACACGTTTGAATGTAAGGCTTGTGGTAAGAAGGTAAATGCTCAGGTAAATGCAAGCAGAAACCTCCTTCGGAGAAGTTCTCTGAAGGAGTTTTTAAATACAAACCTGCCGAAAAAGAAACTCCTCAAGATACTAGTTAAGAGGTATCTTGAGAGACTGAAAGGGTGTCGGAGTGCTCCCTTGGAACTTCTCAAAAGTAATCCCTACTTTAGGGATTATTTTGAGGAGTTCCTAAACCCTTGGCAGGGCTCACCCTTAAGGGTGAGTGTGCATGGAACATTTGTCCATGCAGAGGGGAACTCTCTCTTTGTCAGTTGCTACACATAAAATATATTGAGCATTTTAAGGTGTAACTTGTAAACTTTTGTAAATTTTTGTAAACCTGCTACTTTCCCTCTTTTGAAGATAAAATAAGGTTTATAAGAAAACTTATAAACTCGTAAAATTCTTAAGAAAGTTTCTTTACAGAAATTTTCTTTTTGAGAAGTTAAATATTTGACTCCTCATAAGAGAAAAAAACTCATAGTATCCTTTTATTTTGTAAAGAGTTTTTGAGTAAAAGTGTGGTTAATCCTCAATTTTAAATCACTAAATCCTTTAACCTCATCGTGCCTAACTTTATGTGAGCATTTGAGGTTAGCTTTTTATGCCTACCACCCAGAAATTTGGAAATACTCCGTAGCGACATCAAAAAATTACTTCGTTAAGCATTAAGTTTAAGGTGTCTTTTACAAATAAATCCTAATTATCTACTATCTCAAAAGGTGTTTTTTCTAGATATGCCAAATATTTTGGTTGGCTATTTTAAAGCTTTCTTAATTATCGTTTTTCTCTAAAAATTTTTCAACTTCTGTTTTTATTTCTTTTAAAATGTTTTCCAATTTAGTACAAAGTTCCTTAAATCTTTCCCACTTAAGTTCAAATCCATAAATATGTCTGAATAGATGGCGAAATTTTAAATACACTTTTAGATTATCAAATAACTCTTCAGAAATGACAGGACCACGAATATTAGCAAAAGGTTTTGCCATTTGTGAAAGCAATTCAATATGCCAGTTTTCATCACTGGGTAGATTTTTGTCTATCAATAATGCTATGCTCTTAAAAATTCTTTCTACACTTGAATAAAAATCATGTAAAATACTTGCTGCTGCTCTTATTTCAACAAAAGATGGTTCTTCTTCAATTTCTGCTAATAAATCTTTCATTTCTTTACTTAATCTCTCAATATTTTCTATTTCTATTCTGATTTCTTTTTTTAAATCTTCCTTATTCAAGAATTAATTCTCCTTCTTTTAATGTTTTCTCTTTTAAAGTTTCAAAGGCATCTTCAAAAGGAATTAGATTAATTTCTACCTTCCAGTGTACAATGTCACTAGCATCAACTAATGCTTTTATGTAAGCTTTTGGTGGCAACCCTTCCACCACAAGATCAATGTCAGACTTTTCATGGATATAGCCTTTTACCAGTGAACCGATAAGGAAAACTTTTTTAACTTTATATTTCTCTTTAAGCATTTGAGCAATTTTTTTGCTCATTTCCCTTAATTCTTCTCTTCTATCCATTTTTATACTCCCTGCAAGTTTTAAAGCATCTTCTCTTGATGGTAATTTTGAGTACATGTCTCCAAATTTGTCATCCCATAGATTGATTTTTCAATAATTTGAATTTCTTCTTCTGTTAAATTATAAAGGGAGTAGCCCAGCCTGTCAATTTTAGTTTCAAGCTCCTCTACTTTAGTTTGTTTTCTTTATTTTTTCTTAGGTAGTGTCTCATTAATTGTGTAAAGACTTGAAAGGCAGAAAGCATGGTAGCTTCCCCATAAGCCAACATACAAAAAACACCAAAAAAGGAGGGGAAGCTACCATGAAACAACAAAAGCTAAACCTACCTTTTCATTCCTTAGAAGAGATTTTAAACTTGTTTCACCAGGAGGTCAACAACCTACTTAAAAACCTTTTGGAAAACCTTATGCTTGAAGAAAGAAGTATTTATCTTGAAAAGCAAAAAGACAGCGGAAACGGCTTTTATACCAGAAATTTACTTACAAAGTATGGGAGAATAGAAGGTTTAAGAGTGCCTCGAGTCAGAAAAGGGATTTTTCGTCCTGTTATACTTCCTGAAAGAAGAAGGGCTGATTTAGACCTTACAGAAGTGGTTATAAATCTTTATGCAGTAGGAGTAAGCACAAGAAAGATTTCTCAGTTTTAGAAAGGATCTATGGTTCATACTATTCTTCTCAGAGCATTTCCCGATTAATAAAGGTTGCAAAGGAGGAAGTAAAGGCTTGGAGGGGGAGACCATTTTCAGAGGAATATTTTGTGATATTTTTAGACGGGAGTTTTTTATTTATTCGACAGATTGGAGTAGAAAAGGAGCCGGTATATTTAGCTTTAGGGATAAAGCCTGATAGGGTAAGAGAAATACTTGGATTTTGGATATTTGGGTCTGAAGGGGAAAGGGGTTAGCTCAGTGGAAAGATTATTATACTTGATCTTGAAGGAGATGAATGAGAGGTTAAACTTAAGCAGGCCTAAGAGGATTTAATGAGATTGAATTTAGGAACTACCATGCCTTTCCCGGAAAAATTTTTACACAATAAAAGGGACACTATGAAGTACTTTTCTGCAAAGGAATAATTTGTTTATCTCTCAAATAATTATAAATGTTTGCTAATTACATACTGGTATTTTGAGGTTGGGGAAATTAAGTTGTGCAAAACCGAAGGTTTTGGTTTATATAAAAAGTTTTTGAAATTTTAAAGTATAAATGGAACTTATTTACACTTCGTAAGTGAGATAATTTATATTAACTTTCTAAAAGAAAAAATAAACATCTTAGAAGAGTTATTTGGTAGATGACAGTTGGTATAGTTATGCATAATGAATATTTTAGGAAATACTTCAAAAGAAGGAAAACCAGAAGGACTTCCCTTCAAAAAGTTATACTTGCTGTTACTCATAAACTTCTGAGAATGATCCGGGCTGTACTTATTAAAAAAACAACTCTTCACTTCTAACCATACCTTTTCATACTACTATAAAAGGTGAATTTTAATAATAAATTTTTCATAGTTAGTTGACTCCTACAAAAAATTATACATCATCTTTAATTCCAAGTTCGATTTTAAGAGTTTTCAAATTCTCTTCAACCAAAATTTTTGCATCATCTTGACTAAAATACTCAGAAGCTGGTCTATCAAGCCAATCCGGTGTCATTCCTGCATGAACCCTATAAAGGCTAAGATAACGGGCTGTTTCACTGGCATCCCTCAACTTCCTGAAACTCTTAAAAGCTTCTTTACTCAGGTTTTTTTCTACTATTTTTTCCCTCCAGGCATGGGAAGTATATAAAAATTTTCCATCTTCTCCAACAGGGATGCTTGTTTCTGTGTGTTTTTCTTTTCTATTAAAAATCCAGCACTCTAAATAATGAATGGCAGAGTAGAAGGCAGCAGTAATTCCCCAATCATGATAGGGTAGTTCTTTAACGAGTTTTAATGCTAATTCTTCATTGTGTTTCGCCTGCGACAGATGAACTTTATAGTCTGCCATATTTACTTTATCATTTCTAAGATTTTATTTGCTTTCAAAATACACCGTTCTGAAATTCTTTTATTAATTTTTATATTCTCATTATAATCAGCAAGATTTCTTTGCCTTCTTAAATCATCAATCAATTTACCTATCTCTTGCTCATTGGGATCTCCGGAAGTCTTCAACGATCTTATCACTTTGGAATGTATATCCGGTTTTGTATATTCTTTATATCCTTTATAGTTTCTTATTAAACAAAAAATTCCAAAATATGCTCTACTTATAGCTGTCCTAAAACATTCTTCTGTGTTTTGAAGATGCAAATTTTCTGCAAGTTTAATAAATTTAACCCAATCAAAACTCATAGAGGCTCTTCTGTAAAATTCAATTTGTTGCCTACTATTTTTATAATGTTAATAAACCATTCGTTAAAGAGTTTTCTCTCAAGTTCATATGCCTTTTCTGGCGGATAAGAGGACTTTATTATAATGAAAAGTTCATCCCAATTTTCTTCCGGGTCGCTGTGAAGTTCAAGAAATAGTTTAATATTTTTACCAAAGATTTTATAAATATATGCCGGGGCTTCTTCGAGAATTTTAATTAAGTCGCTATTTTGAAGAATAAAATTTCTAACTCTTTCTTTATCTGAAAATTCATATATTTCTTCAATTTCTCTTAATACATCTTTTTCTTTTTCAAAAGGCAGAAATGGATTTATATAAATACACTCGGCTTGTGGATGAATAAAATCTTTCTTTTCAGAAATACCGGCAGGTGGATAAAAAAATTGAAAAACAATATCCGGAAACTCTTTTCTGATTTCATATTCAATATCTAAAAGGTGATCCATTAAATTAGCATCATACTTATTTCCTAAAAAAAGCACAAAAATCTGTAATTCCTCCCTATATCTTTGAACATAAATAGATTTTACCTTTTCAATTTTACTGAATTTTTCAACAATGCGAAAAAGAGCTTGTTGTTTTAACTCCTCAGATGTTTGCTCTAGCTTAAAGGAATGTTGTAGCCAAATCAATTTACCTTTTTGAATTATATTCTGAATTATAGAAGAAATATCACTTTCAATCTGTATTTTTGAAAACTCCTCAGATGTTTGCTCTAGCTTAAAAATAAGTTGCAGACAAAGACGTAAGATATTCTGGATGCTCACTTTTTCCTCTGTAAAGGGAGTTCTTGTTTTAAATTCCTCAGTATGAGGAATATTCCAAATCCTTTTTATTCCACTTATTTGAGATAATTCTTTTTCTTTGAAAGTATCAATAAACATAGTTATTCCTCCATTTTTTTCAAATGTTCTTCTATCGTTTCTTTCGCAATTTTGCTACTTTGTTCCAAAAATCTCTGTAATGAATACCTGTCAAACTCGTAGTTTTTTTCTGCTATGGTGTTTATATCAATAAGAAGAAATATCAAATTGTTTTTTTCAGGTTCACCCATTTTTCGAGCTGATTTAATTCGTACCCACCTGTTAATCTCAAATTCCGCAGCTGTTCCCTTAGTAAGATAGTGTAACTCTAATTCATACGGTTTAACTATTGGTGTTTTATCTTGAATATACTTATCAAGAAGAAACTCGGCAGCAGAGATTTTTTCTAATTCTATAATCCAGTTAGTTACAATAGCACTTCTTGTGAATTGCGTATGGAGATTTTCCGAGAAATATTTAAAAATAGTTAAAAATTTTTCAAAAAAGTCAGGGATAGGAAATGACTTTTCATCTTCCTCTTTATATTGAAATATAAAATCAATTCTATTTGAGGCAATTAATAAACTATATCTTTTATCTTTGGAAAACATTTGTATTCTCGGTAATTCTGGCGGGGCATCTTCAGGTAAAGGAATTATCACAGGGTCGCTATCAAAAAGACCTAATAAATTATCATTAATTGCATTCGCTACCTTTAATTTATTAACAATAACGATTCCTGGACTATAAATTACTAACTGTGCAGAAATAATTTTTATATTCATAAAACCTCCAATTTATCAAGCAATATATTTATTATTCAGAAATTTAACCTTATCAGGCTCTTTTATTAACCTGGATATACAAGCAATCACTAAAACAACCGCAACTATGCCTACCCCAATTCATTGTTTCTTCATAATTCCCTCCCTCCAAGAAATCTCCTAAATCTTTATCGGAATAACCTAACTTGAACATCGGTCTTATATATGGTATTTGACGAACATGTTTTATAGATTTTATATATGTAACAACTGGGTAAATGTCATAAGTAAAACCAACTCCAAAGCCTTTTAAATCATAAATAATCCCATTCAACATACCACCCCAAATGTTTACCATTCCACCCATAAACTTTCTCTCCGTAGACATATGCAATAGCTCATCCACCCTAGAGATATATAGTCTCAACATCATCAACAATGTATGCAATAGGTTTTTCGTTTTTATCATAAAGCGTAGTTTCCATTGTTTCATACTCCTCCTTTTATTAATTTTACACCTAAATTTTTACCAAAATCAAGGACCTTTTTGCATTTTTAACTGTAAAACTTTGCCTCATCCTCACTGAAAATTTTTTTTTTCTCCATAAAATGCTGGTGCCTTTTCTTTTGCAAGTTTTTGGGAAATACTTTGAATTTTTTCTAAAATCTTTTCATCAACTTCCAAATTTTTTTCTTTAATAAACTTTACAAATAATGGAGCAACATCATGAACTTTTGGATTAATCAATACAACCAATTTTTAATACCCCTTTAAGGGATAATTCAACAACTTTCTTGGGCCCTTCTTATTACTATATTCCACCTTTTTCCTTCAAAAGCCCTTATCATCTCCTCATAATAGATTTCAGCATCCTTAATTAATCTCTCACCACTTTCAAAATTTTTCATATTTTTATTTCTACTAATTCCCCTGGTTCACAGTCAGGTTTTAACTCCCAGTAATATGAGCCATCAGGAAGATAAACTTTCCTTGAGCCAAGTTCTTTAATCTTTTCTTTAAATCTCTTTATTAATTCTCTAAACCATTCTCCTTTTTCATAAAGAATTATTCCTTCATCCATAATATCAAGCAAAATTAAGGGATTTTCTCTCAATTCTTCCACCGTTACTATATAAGGTGAAACTTCTGCATAAATTCCTTTTTCAATAAGTTCTTTATATTCCTTTGTCTCCCTCGCTTTAATTATCATTTCTGGAAATATCTCATTTATATCAACCTTTTCTCTTTCATATAATATCAATAGATCCACATCAGATTCAGGTCTTGCCTTCCCCCTTGCTAATGAACCATAAAGGACAACAGAAAGAAGTCCATCACTTGCTTTATTTTTTAATATTTCAAGAAGCACATTTAAAAAATCCTTATAAGTATCATAATCAAAATTCATTTTTTTCTCTTAAAAGCACAAATCTTTCAGTATTTATATTTTTCTTCCCTCCCATAATCTTCTCATTCTTTTTATAAAATTTATTACAAATATAACACATAAAAAACATATATCAATTTGGCGCTTCTTTAAATTCGTGCTTTTTTAACTTTTCGCACTTATTTTCGCACTTCGTAAGTGAAATAAAATGGTAATACCTCATTAACTTTGTAAAAACTTAAAGATAGAAGAAGCTTGATAGCTTTTTCAGTAGGGCAAACAATCAAAGAATAAACTGAGGGATATACATAATTAAACTTAGCTATGAAAGTTTACGTCAGACACTAATAAAAGAGGGACTTCATGAGCCGAGAAGGAAGCGGAAAGTTTATCGGAGGCGTAGAAGGATGCCAAAGGCTGGTATGCTTTAAGAGATTGGATTCTTCTCAACATAGATGGATTGAAGATATTCATGAGCCTTGGGGGTTAGTTGCCATGATAGATAATGCTGATGGATGCGTTTTGAGAAGAAGGAAGCTAAAAAGAGAAATGGAGACCTTCAAAAAATCATCCTTGGAAGACTATAAAATTTAATAAAGTTAAAGATGTGACATTTTAAACTGGGAATAAAATGTGACATTGACATTAGTAATAACACTCTTTCAAGTTGGATTTTGTGGAGTAAACACACATATTTGGAGGAAAAATAAAGCTAAAAAACCCCATTAAAATCTTGCGCATTATTTTGTCATGATCGATTTAAGTGCCAGAATTTTTAAAATCTTTTATTTTAAGAACAATTTAAAAAACTTAAGCTCTAAAAATGCTCCAAATATTCTATATAATATAAGAGTGTTTTTTTAAATAAAAATTGAATTTTGAAACTGTTTTAATTTTTAAACAAATGTGCCTTTTTAAGCCTCATTTTATAAAATTTTTTTCTTTTTAAAATGATTTGGTCCATGGTTAATACATTTCTAAACTTTTTTCGAGGGTTTTCAATTCGTGTTTTTTCTTCCATAGCTCAGCAATCTGTGATGGTGTGTAAATTTTAATAATATTTGAAAAATCTTTTTCGCTTATGCTTACAATATTATAAACCTTTTTTACAAATTTTTCTGGAATAATAATACGCGGTCTTGAATTCCACTTTTTAAAAGCGAATTTTAATCTATCGATGGCTTTCTCAACCATACCGGATAATTCTATCTCAAAAGCGAAAGTAGGAACGCCATCAATTTCTCTTTTCCAAACAACATCTAGGCTTCTCTTTTCGCTGGATAATTCAATTGGATATTCAACCTCTGTGTAATAGAATTGTAACTTGCCTATTTCTGCGATTTGATTTTGTAAATCTCTATGAGTAGTAATCAATTTTCCTTCTTCTAGTGTCAATAAGGCAGGTTTTTCCTCATAGATTAATTGTGGTTGTGTTATTGTAGCTCCACTGTAAATATCTTTTTCCTCTACTAGTCCGAACATAATTTTTGCTCGATTAAATAACTCCGTCGCGTACACATCTTTTAAAAGCTGAAAACCGATTTGCCAAACTAATTTAAAATCATCAATTTTAATTTTATGAGTCTTCCATTTCGATTGAGGTAGCACTTTTAATACCTGAATTCTAAATCTAAGAGGCCAAATTACTTCTTTTTTCTTCCACTCCTCTGGCCATACTAAATTCACCTTATCAATGTATTTATCTTTCACTATCCCTATCCCGATTATACCTGCCACTGGTGAGGTAGCATAAAACCAAAGAATATCTCCCACATTCATAGCTTGAAATTCTTGTTGATAACATGGCCTCAACCCCCATATTGGTACAGGCTGGGAAAATGCTATCTCCCAGTTTTTAGGGATTCCAATTACTAACCAGTTTTTAATTTTAATTACTCCTATTATTTCGCTTTTTCTTTATAAAATTTTGGCTTCCTTCTATTTTCTCACAAAAATTGGCTCTTTCAACCTGAATTTTGCGGGGCAAAAACGCGTATTTGGCGGAAAAATGAAGATGAAAACCCCTCTTAAAATCTCACATTATTTTGCCATGGCTAAATTTATGCGTTAGATTTTTTAAGGTAATTTGGAAACTTAATGGGATAATTATTAAGTTAAGAAAATAGTTTAGATTCAATTCGGCTTGCAATAGTTCCAGTAAAGTTGACAAGATTGACAGAGTTTGAAAAATATTCTTTGTTATTCCAATGTTCTTAAGGATATCGGAATAATGACTTAGAGTTCTGGAAATGAATATTTGTCCGTTTGTGCAAGTGTGAAAATGTCATTTCTGGTTTTTTAAAGATTGATTAACAATAGTAAAAAATTTCGAAAATATAAAATTTAAAAATTATCAAAAACAAAACCTTAGGACCGCCTGTGTATTAAAAATTTCAATCTAATCTTCAACTACTTAGATATAATTATAATAAATAATTGCTAATTTTGTTTAGCCATTCAAATAGGAGATTACATCCTTGACAATTTGGTTTCCCTTTAGGAGGTTTATCTGAAGAAAGTATTTCAAAAAGATTTTTACACAAGTCTTCTACCCATTCAGGTCCCCTAAGTTTAACTGGGACGATGGTTGGTTTAAAGCCAAAAAGGAATTGGTCTTTAGTTCGGTGTAAAATAATTTCATCTTGAAGGTCTTTGTGTTCTGGGACAAAGTATAATAAAGCTAAGCCTGCTATCGGTTTTCTAAATTTTTTCTGAGCTAAGTAGGCATAAGCATTAAGTTGAGCCTCGTATAAAGGTAGTAATTTTTTCTGATTTTCGGTGAGAGAAGCTAATTTGTAGTCAATGATAAACCAAGAGCCATCTGGAAATTCAAGGACTTCGTCTGCTTGTCCTCTTAAAACGCAAGAATTGCTAAAAAGAAGAACTTCCCACCGTCCAGTTTTAATTTGTTTTGAATTTTGAAAATCAAAATTAGGGTATATGGTATTTAATTGGTTTAAGATCCACGAGGGAAGTATTCTAAAATTTTGTATGTGCCATTTAACTACATTTTTAATATAAGAATCTGCTATACCCACAATTCCAGGCATTGGGGAACTAAAGGGGTGCTTATCTTCAACAGGAAATTTTTTGGTAAACCAAAAACACTGAGGACAAAAATCTTCAAGCAAAATCTGCCCAAGATCACTGGGGTTCAATTTAATTTGAGGTGTTTTAATTTTAGCCATTTCGTTACCTCCTGCAATTTATTATTTTTATTAAGCAAAGCTTGCAAAACCTGTTTCATAAAGCTGTTTTAGCATTCGTAATACCTTTTTAGCAGTGTTTGGGTATTTTATTTTTTCATTCTTTTTAGTTTGCTCTTCTTTGGATTGAACAGCACTTTCAGTTGAGGTGTTTCCTTCTTTCTCTTCTTGTGGTGCCGATTGTGGTTCTTGAGGAGATTTTTGAGTAGGTTCTTGAGAAACACCTGTTGAAGGTTTATTAAGCTGTAATTTTTCAATAAAGGACGCTAAATCATCTATCGTGGGAACTTTTTCATTCCCTGTCAAGATTTTCCAAACTTTCTTTTGAAAATCATAAAAATTTTGAAAATTATCCAAATTCTTAACAATTTCTTCCTTCAAACACCATTTTAAGATTAACCACAAAGGTCTTTCTAACTTTTGTCTTGGTCCGTGAAATTTAGGTAAAACTTTCATTAAAACTGCATAGTCTAAAGCGGTATTTTCATCCAATTTTCCAACGACATCAGGAGCATTTATAGCATACTTTATGAACAGTGCTATTTCATCTAAAACTCGGTATCCAAAGTGTAGATCATATGGTTGCAAAATATTGTTTAATTTTTTAAGTGCTTCAACTATTTCTTTTAAATTTTTCATAGAGTTCAAAATCTCATGTTTATCAGCTATAGATCCGCAGAATTTTCCATTGTTTCTTAAGTCTTGATGTATGTTTTCACGGATTTGTCTTCCTATTTTTTTCGCTTTTTCTTTATCAATTTCAGAAGGAGGGTAACTTTTAAAATCAACCTCTCTAAACTCTAAAGTAAAGGCACGGTCTAAAACCTTTGGACTGAACATGTAAGTTGTTTCGTCTATATTTACAGTTCCTATGATGTAGAGGTTAGGCGGAAGTTTAATTTCCGAAGGAATTTCATTTCCCCTTAGGTCTTTAACGTTTTCAAGTGGGTGAAGTTTTATGCTTTCCTTTGTCCAACCATTTTTATCTTTTCCGGATTCTAATACACTTAAAAAATCCGAAAAGTAATATTCAACATGTGAAAGGTTCATTTCATCAAGAATGATAAAGTATGGATTAGCTTTTTCTTTATTTTTCTCGTAATCATTTTTTGCTCTCAAAATAAATTTAAGAAGTGGTGTACTTTCGTAGTTTTCTGTGATTGGATTGTAATATCCAAGCAAAGCTTTTCCATCTCTCCAATCGGGTCTAACAGAAAGAAAGATGTGAGTACAAGTATTACGTTCGGTATAAGGTTTAATTTCTGTTTCTTGACTGTTTTTTTTATGGCATTTATCACAGGGGCACAATAGTTCAGCAAAAAGTTGAGCCAATTTTGTCTTTCCTGTTCCAGAAAGTCCAGAGAGAATTACAAAACCTTTTGTTTTGAGAGCTGAATAGAAAGCGGAGATTTGTGATTCTTCAAAATGATAACCATTTGCTTTAAAATATTCAATTAATTTAGTTTCTAATACTTTTTCTAATTTTTTAACCTCCTCATTAGATTCTGAAGGTTTAGTAGTAGCCTTAACACATTCTTCAATCTTTTGTTTTAAATCTTCCTGTTTGTCTTTATACTTGGTCAACCAAAACAAAAAGCCATCTACAATATAAAAATCTAATTTTTCTCTTTCAATCAAACTTTGGTATTTATTCACAACATCTTGATTATCATTTAGCATACTTAAAATTTCTTTTTCTAATTCCCCAATTTGTTCATAACTTTTTGTATCAATCTTTTGTTCAATTTTTAAAATTCCTAAAGTTTTTAATTGATTGACCATTTCTTTAAATTTATTAGGATTAAATATCCAGTAGTCATTAGGATAAAAAACACAAAGAATCTCAGTAGTAAGGGGAAGCCTGTTGTCAATTGCTATCTTTTTAATTTCATCCCATGCAAAGTTTTTCCCTTCTCTCCTTACTTGTTCTACTTTATTGATTATATCAATTAACCAATTTTTTATTTCACCTTCTCTTCCTTTATGTGTAAATTGCCTGCGCGAAAATAATCTTTTCTTTGTAAATATTTCACTAATCTCTTTTTCTGTTATTTGATTAGCTCTTTTTTTTATGTCTTCAAAAAAGCTTAAATTATCCTTTCTCCATCGTATATCACCTTGGGCTTCGCTTTCTAAAAAAATCTTAAATGCACATATAAGTCTGTCTTTATTAATGTTAAATTTTACATTCTCCATTGTTGACTCCCCCCTGTTATTAGTATTATCTTATGGTTTCATTCCTAATACTCCCACACCACAAATTGAAGAACATAGCATCAATTTTTTTATAAACTAATTAGACAGTTTACTACAAAATTAAACCAAAAAGTCTTATTTTTTGCCACTATTTTGGACGATTTTTGTTGCGGATCTTTCAAGATTTTTTCAGACACTATGTTTCTATTTTTTAGCTAAAATGTCTAATTACTTTGAAAAGATAAAGTCGCTTATTTTTTAAGTTTTTGACGGAATTACCTCAAACTTTTACCACCGTGTCTAATAAAAAATCTGAAAAAGCTTGGGTAAAAAACCTAAAGCCTTTTGCCATTTTGTCTAATTAAAAAATAAAACACAATAAAAAAGTTAAAAAATATCCGGAAAACTTACTTCTGAAATAATTTTATATTCATAAGTTCATTTTTTTTTCTTCACATTTCTTGCACAAGTATAAAACCACCAAGGAAAATCCTTTCCCAAAAATCTCATAGTAGGTTCATTTTTATTCTCTTCACATTTCTTGCACAAGTATAACACAAAAGCGTCTTTAATAAAAAAATAAACCAAGTTCTCTAATAAAAAAATGTTACTTGCTATCTCAACAGTAGAAATTCTATCCAAATCAAAAGACAATACAAATGTTTTTTCCAGTTTTACTAAAAACAAAGGACTCCAAAATCATTATCCGGATTGGGTAAGGTTAGCAGTAATAACCTCTTACTTTATCGATCTTAATTAAAGAAAGAAATGCCTTTGTATTCTTTCATAGAAAAACTTTGAATAATTTTGTTTTCAATTTTTTTCTTCTCAAAGATAAAAGCGATTCATCACAATCAAAAAATATACAACCTCTTATTGGTTCAAATCTTTTTCTCATACTAACAATAACCAAAACTCAACCTCAGCAACAAAACACAAATTAATACTTTTCAAAATGTGAGACAAAATCTCTGTATCACGACTGCTAAATTTTTCAAATTTGTTTAGAATTTTTATCACTTTTACCCTGCTACCGTTCCAGTAACTATGCTAGATCCTACTGACGGATCCATACAACCAGATAAAAAAGAAGAAGTAAAAAGGAGTGACGCTAAAGCAATTGCTCCGGTTAACTTCCTCTCAATCATACCTCACCTCCCTTTTAACTTTTACTTAACAAGCAGCGTATTAACTTTTTTAATATAGTGTACCTACTTTTTTAACATAATAACTTCTTGACGACGTGTTCGTAACTTAAAGCTCTTCTTTAAAATCTAGACACGGTTTTAATGTTTCTTCAATATCTTTTGAAGGTTGGAAAAAAACAGCCTTTTCATAATACCTTAATTTAATCCTCATCAAGTTAATGTATCCAGATTCACCTTCTACCTTCGCACCTGCAAAAAGTCTTTTAATACATTATAAAATTTTTGTTCTTTCGTCATATTTTCTTCTTCTTTAAGTCTTTAAAGTTAAGTTTGTTCTCGTTTTTGTTTATACTGAGAGCTCGAAGAAAGGAGTTCCAAAACTTTTTGCTGCAAATCCATAAGCGTTGATAAATTCAGGTTCTTAGAGGATCACGAGGTTTACTTTATCGCTCTTTACCTCATTTTTGCTTCAACTTTTTATAGGTAGACTTACAACCTCGTTTGTACTTGCAATTTTAACTTCCATGAATAATAACAATTAAAAATTTTTCCGGTTTAAAACAGCGGAAAAATTTCGTGTAAAACGTTTTAAATTAGCTTTAGTTATCTTCAAAAACTATGATTCAAAAATTAGAGGGAGTAGACTAGACGCTTTAGTTTAGCAAACAAGCAAAAACGTCTAAAAATTAGTTTATCGTGCTCGAAAAAACTTTAAAGAAAATTTTAAGACGAAGTAGTTTAACTCCAAAACCAATTCGTCTAAAAACTTGAAGAGATAAAGTTGCATTTAAAAATTTTCTTAGACTAACTTGTTAAGTTTTATAACAATTTCGTCTAATTTTTTGGGAAAAAGCCTTCAAAAGCAAAGAATTTCAAGCAATTTAAGCTTTAAGCAAGTAACTTTTTAAGCGCTAAAGCAAATCCCAAGAAATTCCTTTCCTTTGGACGACGATTTACTTTAAAAATTCGCTTCAAAAAAATTCGCTTAAAAAAAATGCAATCAACACTCTTCTTGGTCGTGCGTTACTTTGGTAGCGAAAGCGCAAGTTTCGAAAAAAACGCTTGCGTTTAGTATAATAATTAATTATTTTTAATCATTGCAGCATAATATAGGTACGGTACTTAATTATAGGTACTGTACTAAATCTAGGTAAGTACAATAAGCATTAAGTATTAAAATACTTAACGCAAGCGAAAAATTTTTCGCTGCGAAAGCTTTTTCGCAGTAAAAAATTTCGACCAAGAAGATAGCTTCTCGTAATTCTTTAAAAAAATTAAAACAAAAAACTCAAAGGTTATCTATGGTCGTTGGATTATAGCTTTTTAATGCGCAATAACTTAAATAACGTATGCAAGCGACTTTCGTTAGCATATTTTGCAAGTTTTTGCGAGTACACGCAAATTTTGTACCGTTTTAGCCTCTAGCGGCAAAAAGTGTACCGTTTTAGCCTCTAGCGGCAAAAAGTGTACCGTTTTAGCCTCTAGCGGCAAAAAGTGTACCGTTTTAGCCTCTAGCTTAATTGCCGTCGTTAAAGAAGAACTTGTCAATAGAAATTTTGTCTTTTTCGTCGGATAGTTCAGCAGATTGCTCGACTGGTTTAAGGTCAGCATTTTGAGGTGCATTGCTTAAGGAGAGCTTACCTTTTTTGGTAGTTCTCGAGAAAGCTGTGCTGGTTTTAGTTTTGCTTGTCGTTTCTTCTTGAACGACGAGAGTTTCGTAAAGCATTTTGCCGTTCTCGGTTTTTAAAAAGTGAAGTATTGCACTTTCTACTAAGACTGCTTTTCTTCTTCCAAGTTTTTCTAAGAGCTTTTTTACTTCTGCGTTGCGAATGGCTAAAGTTACTCTCATCGTTTACCTCTTTAAAGTTTTCAAAGCTAAGTTTGCTCTTGCTTTTGTTTAGGTTGGGCTTTAGAAAGAAGTTCCAGAGCTTTTACTGCAAATCCGTAAGCGTTAGCAAATTCTGGTTCTTCGAGAATTACGACGTTTACTTTTTCGCTTACTAATTTGCCTTTAAGCCAGTTAGCTCCACCGCCGAAGAACACCAGGTGCTCGAAAGTTATTACTCCAAAGTTGCTTTTTAGGTCGTTTGCAATGAAGTTGATGAGGTCGTCCACGTATTCTTTAGTGCTTTCTTCTACCTCGTAAGAAATGTCTATAATTTCAAAACCTATCTGTAATTTTTTGTGTTCGGTAAGGTAGTTTAGTTCTTGAGGAGTTAAGGTTTTGTCTCCTACGAACTTTCTTATGCGTGGCAACAAGAGAGAAGTTACTAAGTCACTTATGCCTTTTCTGTAGTAAGTTTTTCCAGTTAAAATTTGCTTGTTTTCTACGTCGTAAAGAGTAGTGATTACGGTGTTAAATCCTACGTCGATACCGAAGACGTTACCCTTTTTTACTGGATGGCGTGAAAGGAAGTACTTAATGCCTCCTAAGCCTTGAGGGAAAACGAAGATTTTGGCGTTTGCGTTTTTTTGAAGGACGGTGTTTTTAAGCTTTTTTTGAAGAAGTTCTGCTTTTTCTTCGTAAGCTCCTAGAGGTAATCCTACTACGAGCACGTCTACTTCTGAAACTCCTGCAGCTTTTTGACAGTGTTCTACGAAAATGGGATGCATTTCGATGAGTTCGTCGACGGTTCTAACGTAACCCGAGCCAGTTTCGAGTAAGGCACTTTCTCCTACTTTCCAACCTTCTCCAGTGCGCTTGTAACAGCTTCTAATTTTTCCTTTTGGGTTTTCGGGAACGTTTTCTACTTTACACTTGCCGTCTAAAACGAGGTATTTGAAAAATCCAAAACCTCCGTCGACTACGAAGACTTTCATTTTTCCTTCCTCCTTTAAGAGTTTTTGTTTTTTTTAGGTAAAATAACGTAAGTTTTACTTAAAGTCAAGAGCATAACTTTATGATTTTAGGCATAATTACTTTTACTTTACTCTCAATTTAAGCGTATTAAAGAGTATAAAAATGATTTTATACGCCTAAAAACGTAAAAAGTAATTTTAAGAAGAATTAATACTTCTACTTATGCTTTAATACGTATTTTTACGCTCTAATACGTAAAAATGAGTAATTTTATGCTTTAATACGCAAAAAGAAGCAAAGTGAAAAGCGCGTTAAGCGTTTCTAACTTCTTCTCAGACTGTTCTTTGGTCCTGAAACAAAATCGTGAGCTAGTGTAGGTTTTGTTTGCAGTTTGTTTCGTGAAAGTTGATTGATAAAGTTCTTAGTAACGTTTTGAGTGACTTTGCTTTGTAAGGCTTTAAAAGAACTTCCAGTGAATGCTTTTATACCTGGAGCCAAACAAGATAGAGCGGAGACTGCTGCTTCTACTAATCGTTGCATTACGTTAGTTAAGTCTTGAGCAAATTCGCCAGGATCAGTTCCCGTTCCTTGAAATAATTCTCTAGCAGTTTCTGACGTCGTTTTTAAGAAGTTTAAAGGTGAGGTTTCTTTTTTAAGGGCGACGTTTGAAGAATTTATAGTTTTTTGTGCTAGTTTTGTTAATTCTTCTGAAGAAACTTTTTTTATCATACTCGTTTTCCTCGAGCTTGGGTTAAGTTGAATATAACCAAACTTTAATTTTTAACGACGTAATATCGTTTTCAAAGAAGCTAAAGAGTCAAAAGTCGCATTAAAATCTTTTTGACTGTTTGGTTTGTTATTTTTAATATAGTGTCTTAAAACGAAAAGCAAAGGAGGGATAAAGTGGAAGACGTTACTTTAATCCTAAACAAAGAAAAAAAGAGCAGAGAAAGCTATTCAATTCAAGATTACTTTAAAGGAAGTGATTTTTCTTTAAACAAAATTTCTGGAATTTCTTCTCTATCTGAAAAGTCTCAAGAAACGCTTCTTGCAAAACAATACTTCGAAAACGTGTTTAGGATGATGTACAAAGACTTTTACAAAAAGAGGTTCACTGGAAAATTTACTCGTGAGTACTACGAACTAGAAATTTTTTTCGTAAACAACGTCTATCCCCTGCTTAAAGACGGTATTACTTTAGAAAGCTTAGAAACGATTTGGAGCAGTCAAGGATTAAGTCAATCCGACAGAAAGCTCGTTTTTAACTTAGCTTACTTTTCTGACTACACTAACTTAGAAGAATTTGAAGTTCTTTACTTCGTAGCTAAAAAGGTATTTCCAGAGAAGTTTAAACACCTCGTCGATTTAGACAGAAGAATGATTTACTACGTTAGAAAGAAAATACAACTTTCTAAAAAGCTTTTCGTTTCCTCGATTTTAAACAAGCAAGAATACTACTTTCTTTTAAAGTTGAGAAACGTTTGTAAAGAAAGGCTAACTAGAGAATTTTTAAACGTAGCGCAAGCCATTTTGGTTGGATTTTTGTGTTTAAAGAAAATGGAAGTGCAAGTTGCAAACGAACTACGAGAAAGTGACGTTTCTAAAGACGACGTCGTCAAGTTCGTCGTAGAAGTGTATCCTGAGCTTGGTTTGACTCTTTCTGAAATTAAAAACTCTCTTAGAAGCTTTAAGAGGTACTTCGAAAGTGGAAGTTTACCAGAGAGTTTGGAAGGTTCTTACGAAGAGGATAAAGAACTCGTTTTTCCGTCTTAACTAAGGCGATAAAAACGGGAAAAAAGTCTTAACTAAGGTGATAAAAACGGAAAAAAAGTGGGTACATTTTAATAAAAAAGTAGGAGAAAAAGATGCTGAATAAAGAAGAAAAAAAGTCAATTAGTTTAGACGTCGCCGTAAAAGGATTTTTTGAGACGTTTGAAAACCTTCCGTTCAATCAAACGATAAGAGAGAGTTTGGAGTTTGTCGAGGCAAAAACTTTTTTTGCTAATTACTTAAAAAGCGTTAGATCGGGCGAATTTCCTCCCCGTTTAGACCTTCACGAGTTTTTAACCTTTATCTTAAAAAGGTTTAGAAAAAATAGCGAAAGAGACGCGGAAATTTTGCTTGGCGTCTTGCAAGCAATCGACTTATGTTTGGGTGACGATCTCGACGTTTTACGACGTCTGTACGGAGATAAATTAAATTCTATTAGAGCTTACACGGTTTTTGAACGTAAAGAACCTCTTTTGTCTTTGAGAAGAAAAAAGCTTGAAAAAATGGCAGAATACGCTCAAAAAAAGGCATTTTACACTAAAAAGGTTTTTGACTTAGTAAGAGAATGCGAATTCACCTTAAAGGAATACGAAGCCTTTTTGTGGTTAAGATTGTTAAAAAAGAACGTTACTTCAAAAAACGCGTTTGCAGTTTGGGCTATAGTTTTGAGTTATTACTTATTTCACGAGATAGAAAACTCACCTATACTGTCTTTTGGTCCTTATTCTGTGCATCTCGGCGAGGTAGTGAGAAACGTTTTCGTTAGAGATCCTAACTTTTCTTCTGTGGTAAAAACTTTTCTTTACCTTTGTAAAAAGTGTGGAAAAAACAAAGAAGAAGTAAAAAAGTTAAAAGTGTTTTGCGCGGATTTGAAGAATTTGAAAATTTAAAAAACAAAAAAACAAAAACGAAAGGAGGAGACGACATGGAAAAGGCAAAAGTAAGAGAAGAATTAATTAACTTGTTAAGAAAAGTAGAAGGTTTTGCTTACGTTCGCGTTTCTGAAGTTGCGGACGACTTAGACGTTCCAGTTCGCATGCACGACGAAGAAGAGTTCGCACGGTTAAGGGAAAGCATTAAAACTGAGGGAATTATCGTTCCTTTGATTCTTCTTAAAAGAAAGGAAAGAAGTGGATACGTTCTCGTCGACGGAAGAAACAGGCTTAAAGCAGCGAAAGAACTCGGATTGGAAGAAGTTCCTGCTTTGATTTACTCTTACGAAGGATACGACGACGATCTCAAAGTTGAAGAAGCAAAGTACCTCGCAATAGTTCTCGAACAAGCAAGAAGACACTTAAGTCAAAAAGAGCTCGAAGAGATTGTTAAAAATACGTCTCTTTACTTACGTAAAGTTCTAACAAGCAGACACGAAGTTTGTAAAAGCGTGTTGGGTCTTTTGAAGGACGTTTTTGCTGACGAGTTTGGCGAGACGAGAGACGACGAGGAAGAAAAGTCGTCAAAACTTAAGAAAGCTTACGAAGAAGAAATAAGAAAGAAAAACGAAGAAATAGAAGAACTTAAACGACAAATTGAAGAATACAACGAGCAAATCAATTCTCTAAAAAGAAGTTTAGAAAAATTAGAAACGAGAGAAAAAGACGAAGAAGACGTATTTTTAGACGCAAAGTACTTCAGTGCCGAGGTTGACGAGCTTAGTGAAGAAGAAAGAGAAAGGATCGTGAGGGAAGTAGAGGAAAGAGAAAGAGAGCGCTACTTAGCTCAGCTTAAGGAATACGAGAAGATGATGAAAGACTTAAAAGAAACTCTCGACAAGAAGGAAAACGAAGTTAAGGTGCTTAACGAAAAGTTAAAGCTCGTTTTTAAGCGCACTGAAGAAGTAAAAAGAGTATTGGGAGAAGTGATAGGATTAAATGCTCTTTCGAAAAAAGCAGAACTCTTGCTCGAAGAAGCAAAGGGAATGGATCACCTTCTTTTCGAGTTGGTCACCGCAAACTTATCCTACACTGACGAAGAGTGGAAGGCTTTTTACGAGAAGTGGAAAGAAGTTAAGTCTTACTTAGATTACGTCGACAAAAAAGTAGAAGAAACTTTAATGATTTGTAATCCCAAGGCAGAAGAGTTTGAACTTCTCGAAAAAGACGAAACGATTCAGAAGTTAAAGAAGTTAAACAAGTTAGAAGAAATTAAAAAAACCAAACAAAAAGCTTTCTTTTAAAATGATTCGGGCTTAAGAAACGACCATCCTTACGCCTCTGGGGGTTTTCCCAGGGGCGTAAGTTTTTTCGTTAAAGGAACTAGAACGATCGTCGTTTAACGAATTTAACGGAACAGTTTTTGACGAGTCAGTTTGTCGCGGTTTTGAAAAGAGAACTTTTTCGAGTTTTTTAAGTTTTTCCAAAACCTCTTTTTTCGTAACTACTTTTACGCTTTCCACTTTTACGTTTAAGCTTTTTAACAAGAGTTCGAGTTGTGCAGGATAGTTGTCTTGCGTCGTTAGAAAAAACGTGTACTTCCTAGCTCTCGTAGCAGTCGTGTAAAGTGCTTTCTTTAAGTTTTCGTCAGAACTTACTCTTTCGACGTATCCTTTAGGAATGATTACTACGGAACAGTCACTTTCTTGTCCTTGAGAAGCAAAAAATTCTAAGGAGTAAGCAGGATAGACGTCTTTTTTAGGTATTTTGACTATAGTTCCGTTTCTTTCTATTCTGACGTAAACTTCGTCACCTTGCTCGTCGACTTCTTCAATTATACCGACGTCTTTGTTTACGCAAACGAGTTGGTCGTTGGCGTCGTACACGTTTTTCGTGACGATGACTTTTGCTCCTTTCTCGATAAAAGAGTCGTTGTTCACGTTTTTGGTGAAGACGACTTTTTTAACTGCGTTAATTACGCTTGGTTTAAAAGTTTTGTAGGGGTTTCGTTTTGACGAAGAAAAAAGGTCGATTAGCGTTTTAATTAACAAGTTTAGTTTTTTCGTTCCCGTAAAGTTTCTGTGGTAGGGCGTCATGACTAAAGTGTTTTCTCCTCGTAAGACTGCGTAGTGAAGGTAAATGTAAGCAGTTGCGTAAATCACGTCTTGGGAACTCGGTAGTAAGTAAATTACGGTTTTCTTTTCTGGTAAAAATCTGTAAACTTTTTTAAGTTCTACTAGTTTGTCTTTTTCTCTTGCTTTTTCTACGAGAAGTTCGAAAACGTTTTCACCTTCGACTGGAGAAAGCTGATTGGGATCTCCCGAAAAGACTAGCTTTTGTTGGGGAGTTACTTTTTTAATTATCGTGTAAAGAACGTCTAAAGGAACTTGTGAAGTTTCGTCCACGAAAATTACGTCGGCTTCTAAAGCGGGTGGTTTCTTTTTGTCGTGATTGAAGACGTCAAAGGCTCGTGCAACGGTAATGCCTTTTACGTTAAGAGAAGCAAATCCCGTAGGTGCTGCTCTACACACTTTTAGTCCTGCTCTTTCGAAAAGTGTTGACAGGTTTTTAACGATGGTGCTTTTTCCCGCTCCTGGCGGACCAGAAATAACCGTTACTGGATTGTTGAGAACGAAGTAATAAAGCTTTTCGAAGTTTACTTCTCGATTTTCGTCGAAAAGCTCGCTTGCTTTAAACTCGTCGTTTGCACTAAACGCTTTTTCGAAAAATTCTTCCGTTTTTTCTTTCATTACTTTGTACTTCCAGTCGTAGTAGTGAAGTTTTTTAGCGATTTCTTCCGCATTTTCGCTTTTAAGCATTTCTTTTACCGTTTCTACTAATTCTTTTCCCTCAACAGAGTTATTCTCTTGGTTTGACGAACCGTCGTTTAATTCCTCTCTTGGTACGTAGAAGTAAAACTTGCTTTTGTAAAAGAGGTATTTAATGAAGTTTTTAAGGTCTGGAGGAACTAGGCCAAGCGTATTCCGAATAACTTGAAAAGCCTTTTCCAAGTTAACTTTGGAAGTTTTTTCTTCTTTGTAAAGCGTCCAAAACGTCCACGACAAAGCTTCTGCGTAACCTGAAAAAGGAATTTTTTCGTCGGTCCCGTGAAGCAAGTAAAAGAAAGCGAGCCCTCCTAAGAAGTCGACGTGTTTTTTATTTACGAGCTTAAAAATGAAGTCTGGATTGTAAGTTTTAGCGAGTGCTTTTAGGGTAGCGTCTTTTTTTCTTCTCTTGCTCGGGGTTAAAAAAAGCTTTTTGTAAACTGCAGTTTTCCCTAAAGCTTTAAAGAGAACTTCTATTCTTTTTTGTGGATCAGTTTCGAGCGAAAAGTTTTCTTCTACGGTAAAGTCTGAAGGTTTTTTAACCACGTAAAGAGTTTTAAACTTACCGCCGTAGTACTTGTCCAAAACGGCGTTTGCTTTTACTTTTAGTGCGAGAAAGTCGGAAGGTTTTTGTGAAAGGAACGACTGAGGTATATACAGTTTAACTTTTTGTCCTACGCGAAGGACGATTCCATTCCCGTAGTAGTAAAAGCCCGTTACCGTTCCGTTTACGGTTTTCGTGACTTGGTTTTTTTTAAAAGCAGACACTTTTAGGTTGCTCGTAGTTTTTATAAAGAAAAATTAACAAAAGAGAATGCAAGTAAACGGCTTTAAAAACTTCAAGCAAAGTTAAAACGTCAAAGTTAAAACTAAAAAAAATAAAAAAAAACTAAAAAAAATAAAAAACAGTAGAGGTTAAGTTTTTTTAGAGTGAACGTATTACGGCTTAAGTTTAAGAAGCGCAAGTTTAACTTTTTTAGTGTGACTTGGGGGGTTGCGTTTCGAAGAGAGACTTTTTGCTTTGCAAGGTATTAAGCAAAGCATTAAAGAGGTTAACTTTCTCTGCAAGGGTTTTAAAAAAGAGGCGTTATTTTAGAAAAAAGTTAAAAAAACCTTAAGGTCGTTTAAGGAGGTAAGAGTAATGGATTTAGGATTAAAAGAAGGAGACGTCGAGTACGCGATAGAGTGTTTTAAGAAAACTTTCACTACTTCGGCTGGTAAAAATTGTGATTGGTTTCTTAAAATCGTTAACGCGGTTAGAAGGTTAAAGAAAAGAGGAACTAACGTTACTGACGTTCTTTTGAGAGAGGGAACTGCTCCTCTCGTAGGGATAGTTAAAGACTTTTACTTCGTAGACGAACTAAACGAAATAAGAGTTAGCAAAGAAGAGATAAGAGAGTTCGTAAGAATTTTGCTCGAAAAGAGCGAAAGAGGAATGGACTTCGTAGACTTTTCGGTAGGAAAAAGAAAGAGCATTGACTTTTCTATGTCTATGTACGGATGTGGCATTTTTAGAATAAACTATTCACAAGACGTAAACGGAGACACTCTTAACGTAAGAGTTCTCGACTTTGAGCTTCCTGACTTTGACGATTTAAAGTTTCCCGAAATGTATCACCGCTTTTTTAAGCAAAAACTTTTGATGACGGGGAAAATTAACGTTAAAGGTAGGGAATTGATAAAAAGAAGAATTTCTAGAGGGGGATTAATTTTACACGCAGGAGAAACTGGTTCTGGTAAAACCACTTCAATAGCTAGCGAGTTAAAGTTCTTAACTGAAAACACTGACGGAATCATCATAACTTACGAAGATCCCGTCGAATATCGTTTTATACCTACCTTGTATCCTCGCGTAAGACAGATCGAAATTTACAGACACATTTATCCTGAAGAGATTTTTAGACACTTTTTAAGAAATTCGCCAAGCGTGGGAATGATTGGTGAAATTAGAACGCGAGAGGAGTACTTTAACGTGCTTAATCTTGCTGGAAGAGGGCACCTCGTTATTACTACTCTTCACGCAAGAAACGTCGTAGAATCTCTTTACAGCTTTTTGAACGTCGTCGGTAACGAAAACAGAGACCTCTTTTTTGGCGTGTTAAGGGCAGTCGTGTGTCACAAACTTTACCTTAATAAAGTGGGAACGATCGTTCCCTTTTACGAAATTCTTATCATAGACGGTACAGTAAGGTCGGTTTTTTTGAAAGATTCAGACTTCAACTTTGCCAAGATTAACAACTACTTGTACAAAGAGTACAAAGAAAGTCTCGTTAACAAAGGAGTTTTTTACAGTTTTGAGCACTGCTTGATGGACAGAATTCGCGAAGAGTTAGTTATTTCTGAAGAGGAAAAAGCTTACTTAAAGAACTGGATAGAAAGTGAGTATTAAGGTTGAAGTTTTAAGAATTCTAAAAAAAGGAGAAAAAAAGTGGGAATAAAGTCAGTTGAAGTGATTAGTGCCAAGCTTAAAGACAGGTGGGTGAAAGTAAGTTTAGAAGCCGTTAAGGAGAGTATGAAAAACATTTACAGAATTACTAAGAAAAAAGACCTTAACCTTGCTCTTATGAACGCTAGAGACTTTTACAGAGGTGACGAGGACTTACAAAAGGAAGTAGGTTTTATTAGTAAGTTGATACAACTCGAAGCGAGTGGTTATTTGGAACCTCCGATTAACATATCGAAAATGTACCAAGAAGTGATTAAAAGTATGTTCGTTAAAGAAGAAAACGTTTTATAAAAAAACAAAGAGAGGTAGAAAGATGAGAAAGAAAGTTAGTTCGTTGTTAAGTCTTTTTTTAGGTATAGGAATGACTCTTGGTTTTTCGAATTTTGGAGTTGCTGAGGTAAGTAACGTTACGGATGCTACCACCGTTGAAGTCGAAACTAAAGTCGTAAAACAGGAAAGCAAGCAAAGCGAAGGTCAATCTTTCGAACGAGCTAAGAAAGAGGAGGTTAAAAGAGAAGAAGACGACAAGGTGATTTTAAAGTTTAAGAGAACTCCTTTAAAAGAAGTTCTCAACGCACTTGCTAACGCTTTTGACTTTTACTACGTAATTCACTATCCAAACTTTGAGTTTGGGTCTGATGAAGAATTTAAAGAGGTAGTGTATCAGTCAGTTCTAGGTCAAACTTGGGAAGCGCCAGTACCATCGCAAGTCACTCAATCCGTTCAACAGTCAAGTGGTAGTGACAAAAGTGAAGATGCAGAAGGACAAGTGAGTCCTTTTAAATCTGGTTCAAATTTCGAGAACAGGCTGATCACTTTCTACGTAGCTGAAGACAAGAGAAACGTAGAAAAAGTAATTGACCTTTTTTGCGCTGCTGCTGACGTTAAGTGCGAATACGACGGTCAAAAACGGTTGTTAAAGGTCGTTCCTTACGTAGTGCAAGTATTCGACTACGGATTTTTTATGGACTATTCCATCAACAACTATTTAGGATTAGGTGAAACGGGTGCAGGTTACGCTTCTACTTCTTTCACTTCTACGTCTACTGGAACTTCTACGTCTACTGGAGCAACTGGTGTAACGACAGGAACTGGTGTAACGACGGGAAGCGCAGGAGGAATTGGAGGTAGTTCAACTGGTACGAGCTTTTTCGTTTCTGAAACTTACAAGGAGTTCGTTTACAAGATTCTTTCGGGATTTAGAAGCAGTGAAGGAAAAATGTTCGTGTCTAACAGAGGGTACATCGTAGTCGTCGACAGGCCAAGTGCTATTGAAAGAATAAAGGAAGTTTGGGAGAAAGAAGTTAAAAAGCAAGAGCCCGTCGTTCTTAACGTAAAAGTAGTAAGGGTAGACTTAAAGAAGAGTCGCGAGACTGGTATAGATTGGAACGGAGTAATAAACAAAGTTTTAGGAGCAGACAACACTCGTTGGGGTTTTAGTGCGAATTTTGCAGGCACCATAACCAAAGGATTGTCTTTTACTTACGACTCTAGCAAGCTCGACGCTTTATTGAAAATGCTTCAAGAATACGGTGAAGTAAGGATAGTTTACGATTGGACGGTTAAAGCGAGGAACGGAATACCAGTCGTTTTTGCTGACACTCAAAGCGTTCCGTACCTTACGCAAACCGTCGTCGTGGGGGGTGAAACTTCTCAAGTTGCTACGGCACCTTCGTTCGTGGACGTAGGATTAAAGATAAATACCTTAGGATCTTTTACTAAGAAGTGCGAAGAGAAACGACAAACTTGTTTGAAGAAGTACGAGGGTCAGGTTTTCGTTAGCATATCTGACTTGATAAAGATAGAAAACTTAGGGACCGCGCAAAGTCCTTACTTCGTACCTAACGTAAAGTTCTCGAGTGCGTCTATTCCTTTTGAGTTAAAGTCAAACGAGTCAATAGTGATAACTTCTTTTAAAACTACGAAAAAAGAAAAAGTTGGAGAAGGTGTTCCTTTGTTGATGAACATACCTCTTTTTGGTGGACTTTTTAAGTACGACAAAAACTACAGTGGCGTGTCTGAGTTCGTAATAATAGTTACTCCTGCTTTTGAGGAGTCTGTAATTGGCGTTCCCGAGGTTATTTATAAGAAAAAAAGTTAAAGCATAAAAAAGGAGGCAAACGTGAAAGGCGAAAAAATAAGAAGTGAGAAAAAAAACCTCGAAGAAGAAATGCTTGAAGAGTTAGAAGAAGACTTTGAAATAAAAAGAAAATGGAAAGAAGTCGGGGAAGGAGTTGAAGAGGACGTTGAAGAAAAAGACTTGAAAGAAGAAAACTATTACGAAGAGGAGTGGAACGAGCGTGGTGACGAAGAAAAGTCTGAAGAAGAAGAAGAAGAAGAAGAAGTAAAGAAAAAGGGAATTTGGAGAAAAATTAAAGAGGGAGTAACGTTAAAAAGGGTTGCAATCGTTTCGTCAGCAGTGTTTTTAATTATGCTCGCTGGCGTAGTGGGGATAACTTTCTTTTTAGAAAGTGGAAGTCAAAAATCAAACGAGCAAGTTAATCGCTTTCAATCTTTTCAAGCTTTTAATCAAACTGCTCAAGTAGAGCAGGTAAGCAATCAAACTGAAGTAAGCAATCAAACTGAAAGTGACGTCGTCGTGCAGGGGCAAGCAAGTGGCGTAGCAAACGTACTTTCTTCTAAAGCTAGCGTAAGTTCAGGTAACGTACCTTCGTCAGAAAGTACGTCCTCGTTAGGAAGCGTGCAAAGTGGTGTTCAAAAGGTGCAAGTTTCAAAAGAATCAAAAGAAACTAAAGTCGTTAGTGAAAGTCGCGTTTCTAAGAGTTCTGAGGACGTTTTTTTGACGTTTTTTAGAACTTCTTCAGGAAAAGAGGAATCTAAAAAAGCAAAGTCCTCTTCACTTTCCCTAGATAGTTCTTTACCACCAGTTCCTTCACCGTTACCGCCTGTTTCTTCTGTACCTGGAGCTTTTGGCGTTTCGGGAGGAACGTCTTTTGACAGAGTTAAAATATACGGAATAGTTTGCGACGCTACAGGGCGAGTTTGTTACGCAGAAACCAACTTAGGGCGTTTGAAGGTAGGAGACTCAATTAGCAAAGGAGCTGAAAAGGTTCTTTCCATTACTAAAGACGGAATTAAGACTAACTTAAGAATTATAAGTTTTTAAATAAAACAAAGGGGGTGCGAGGCATGGTAAAAAGAGAGGTTAAAAACGAAAAAAGCAAAGGATTTACTTTAATCGAAATGATTTTAGTTCTTGCGGCACTCGTAACTTTTTTGACTTTGGTTTTCACGATTTACAAAAACAGAATCGAGCCTTCTAGGTGGTCTAGCGACAAGTTTCGAGTCTTTCAGAGTATAGTCGTTGCTCTTGAAAGTGCAAAAAGTGCAAACGGAGGAGCTTATCCAGCAGCAACTAACGTAGACTTAGGTTCTAGTTCTGTTCCTGAAGATCCTAAAGCAAAGCTCGTATGGTACGCCGTTACTGGTGGTTCACCTTCTTTAGACGTTGCTGGATGGGCGTATTCCTGTTCTGAGAGCAATCTTGACATAACCGTAAATATTACTGATAAACCTTCTGAGGCTGCTGCTGGAGTGTTTATTGAATCGGTTAAAAACAACTTAGGATTTACAGTTAGTGATGGAGAGGAAGACGATCCTTCAGTTGTTTTTAGAAGAACTGGCGTTATTTGTAGATAAGTTTAGCGCGCTCGGTTTTTAAAAAACGAGCGCGTTTTACGTTTTTTTGGTTTTTGACTTTTTAAATCTTTTAAAAAAACACTCAGGAGAAAGGGTGGACTTTGGATTTAACGGAAACACTAAAGAAGAGTTTTTAAGTTTTTTTGGGGAAAAGCACTTGTGGTTTTGGAAGATCGTTGAAGCCGTTCGTAAGGCTAAAGTGGAATTAGGGCTTACCGTTACTGACGTTTTAGTGAGGAAAGATGCAGTTTTTTTGGGAGTGTTGAAAAACTTTTTCGACGTCTTTGAGAAGGTGTACGGAGAAGAGCTGTCAGTTGAGGCTGACTTAATAAAAGACTTCGTAGAAACTTTTTGTAGAAAGGTAGGAATTTTTGCAAAGAGCAAAAGTTTTGACTTCGCAATTAATTGTTACGGTTACGGCGTTTTTAGAATTAACTCCTCCGAAAGTGCTTCTTCGCCTATTTTGAACGTAAGAGTTTTGGACTTTAGGATACCTGACTTAAAAGACTTAAAGTGTCCGCCGTATTACTTAAGCTTTTTGGAAAACGAGCTTTTGAAAGAGGAAAGTTTGTCTTTAAAGGAATTAAGTGGAGAAATAAGTGAAGTAAGCTTTTGCAGAATAAATAGAGGAGGATTGATTTTACACGCAGGTGAGACTGGGTCAGGGAAAACTACTTTTATCGCAAGTGAGTTGCAATTTTTAGCAGACAGAATAAGTGGGTTGATCGTTACTTACGAAAAGCCAGTGGAGTACAGGTTCGTAGGTCCTTACTCTTTAAGAGTAATTCAATACGATCTCGACCTTCACTTAGACGACAAAGACGTTTACAGGCACTTTTTGAGAAACTCTCCGCACGTAGGTTTTTTTTACGAGATTAGGGATAGAGAAGACTTCGTAAAGGTAGTTGACCTCGCAGGAAGGGGGCACTTGGTTTTTTCTACGGTTCACGCAAGTGACGTTTACGAGGTTTTTAGTCTTTTTGGTCTTTTCGACGAAAAAGTGAAGCAGATGTTTCTTTCCTCTTTGAGGGCGATAGTTTGTCACAAGCTTATCTTAGACAAAGACAAAGGAGTGGTGCCTCTTTACGAGATTTTCGTTAATTCAGAAAGTTCTGGTCCAGTTGCGAGTCTTTTTATGAAAAACGAGTTCGTGAAGTTAAAGACTTTTCTTTACAAAGAAAAAGGATACGAGAAGTTTTATTCTTTTACTGATTACGAGAGGTTTTTAGTCGTTCATCAGCAACAAGCTTTTAAAAGGAGACGTTAAAGACGTAGCAGTTAGAGAAAGATAAGTAAGGAGGAAGCAAGTGAGTGCTTTAAGAACGAAAGAGTCGGTAAAAAAACAGCCAGCTGACGAGTTGATTTACTTTCAAGTTGAGTGGATAAACGACTTTAATTACGTCTTTAAAAACAAAAAGGAGGTAAGAAGCAAGATAAGAAGTGAAGTCGAAAAAAAGGGCGTAAGCAAGAAGCTAGTTGATTTTTTTGAAAAGACTTTTTACAGAATTTACCTTTACATGTTAAAGAGCGAGATGAAAAACGTTGCAGTTTACTTGAGGGGGTACGTTTTCGTTTGCAAGGTAGACGTTTTAGAGAAGAACCTCATTTGCATAGCGATTTTGGAAGAAAACTTAGAAGAGCACTCGACCAAAATCGTAGACTACGTTGGAGGGAAGATACCAGAGGCTATAGACTACGACAAAATTTACAAGGTAGTGTGGCGATACGAATTTCAAACTCTTGCGAAGAGTTTTTTAGTTTTGTTGATTTTGATAAGCTTGTCGTTGGTCGTTTATCGTTACGTTTGGCCTGTTCTTTTCTCCAAGAAGAAAGTCGTCGTCGTTCAACAGCAAGAACAGCCTCAAGTGAACTTTTCTTCTGAAGAACAAAGAGAGGCTTATGCTTTAACTTTTTTGCAATGCATGAACTCTTTAAAGGAGAAAGTGGTCGATCTTTCTCAAAGTAATCACGTAAGAATAAAAGAAGTGAGAATGAGTGGTAAAGAAGACGCTCAATCAGTTGAGTGTTCTGTCGTCGTCGTGGAGCAGTACGACTATCCTGCTCCTAAAACGACTAAGACAGGAGATTATTACGAGAGAGAAGACTTTTTAAGTGTTTTTACGAATCGTGAAAAGTTTTTAAGTAAAGAGTTTTTAAGTGGTAAGAATGCGTTTTTCGTAAAAAGAGTAGGGGACTTTAGGAGGTGTTTGGAAGTGATAGCGAAGTTAGGTGGAGAAGTGCTTTCGAGAAGAGGAGGAATCGTAGAAATTGAAGTAAAAAGAAACTTAACCTCAAAACAAGCCTTTCTTTTGCCAGACTTTTTGAATGAGACGGTTAAAGTTTGTGGTTGGGACGTTTTAAAAGTAAAAGAATTTGCTTTGAAAGAAGGAAAAGAAAAAAAGATAGAGTTTACTTCTCTTTTGGAAGTGAGAGAGCAGTAGTGGAGCAGAAAGCAAAGGAAAAAGGAGGGAAAGACGGTCGTGATGGACTTTTTAAGAGACGTAATCTTTTTTCTTTCTAGATTTTACCAAAAGAAAAAAGCCGAAACTATAGTGCTTAATGCAGAAGTAATTTCTCACTACACGGGAATTTATTCAGTTGAAATAATTAAGGAAGTTTACGAAAAGCAAGGAAGAAAGAACGAGTACTTAAAAAGAGTTATTGACAGATACAATCAGTCAAAGCCTAAGCACGAGATTTACGGGGATCTTTTTGAAGAAAGCTTTTTAAAGATCGTTCAAATGGCAGAAGAAAAGCACGTTCCCGTTTCTGGTGTTTTTAAAGATTACCAAGACGTAAAGAGTAAGATAGACAAGGCTAAGAAGTGCATTTTTAGTGCAGTGTTAAGACCTATCGTTATTTACTTAATAGCTGCCGTGATAGTTTATTGGGCTCTTGGTAAGATTTTAGTAAATATGGGAACAATGCGAGGCGTTAATCTTTCTGAGGTTCAAACGTTTTACAAGTTTTATTGGCCGATAATGATGTCGATTCCTACTTTTATTCTCGTTGCTCTTTTAAAGTTTCCGCGAAAGGTTCCGTTTTTAAAACGGGCCTACAAAGAACTGGACGCTTTTCAGTTGTTGTCTCTTTGTAAGATGTTTTTAAGTATGGGAATTTCTACTGTGGAAATAGTTAAAGTTTTCGAAAAAGTGATGGGAGTAAAAACAAAAGACAAAGCACGCAAAAAAAGAGAGCAAGAAGCAAGCGGAATAGAAGTATTAGCTGACGTATTGGGCCAGTACTTGAGTTCTGAAGAGTTAGTCGTTTTTCAAATAGCAGGACAGACTTACGAATACGAGAGAGTTATAAATTCTTTAGTAGAAAAAAGAAGTATAGAGTTTGAGGCAAGAGTGAACGTGATAACTGGCGTTTTAGGAGAAGCTTTAATTGTCGTAGCTATGATACCAGTTGGTGTGCTTTTGTTAACGATAATGGGCGTGCTTTCTGGAGTAGCTTCTACTTTGAGATTTTAAAGGAGTAAAAAGCAAGTGGTGTCAGGTAAGGAAGTTTTGTATTTACTAAAAAATAAAGAACAGCAAGATCTATGTGGTTTTTCGGTTGTTGAAAGTAACGAGATCGTTGAGAAAAAAGCCGTAAAGGGATATTTAGAAAAAATCAGCGAAAAAATGAAAGAAACGAAAATTTTTCCAAAAAACAATCAAGAGCAAGAGCAAGAGCAAAACTTAGCTCGTTTAGGGCAGTTTAAGTTAAACGTTTTGAAAGAGCTTCACGTAGAGTTTGACGAGTACCTTAAAAAAAGGTTTGGAAAAAGTTTTGATACTTATAAGAAGTACTTTCTGAAGTTTAAAGAAGACAACGTTTTCGATTGTATTGCGGTTGTTGAGGGGGTTTCAAAAGACAGTCTTTGGGAAGTTTTTGAAAAAATCGTTGATCGCAAGAAGGAAGTTTGTAGAGAGTTTGGGGTGAAGGACTTTTTGTATTTTAGTGAAAAAGATAGAATTACTGAAGATTTTATAAATAAACTTAAGCAAAAGGGTTACATCGTTCATCAAGACGTTTACGTTCCTTTGAGTGTTTTAAACTCTTTAAAAGAAGGTAGCATTTCTGCAAAAGACGTTCGTGAATATGCGAAGTTAGTTTTGGTTTTTACCAGAAAATTGAGAAGTGAAACGAGCTTAGAAAGAGATAGTAGTAAAGGACAAAAAATTTTCGAGCAAGTATTTAAACAGGCAATTTACAAAGAAGTGAGTGACGTACACGTACTTCCAGGAACTTCTTGTTATCACGTGTACTTTAGAAAGGACGGTTTTTTTGATTATCAAAAAGACTTAACGCTTTCTTTTGAGGAAGCAGAAAACTTTATAGTTTACTTAATGAGGCGTGCTGCTGAAGAAGTAGGAGGTCAATTTAATCCTGATACTAGACTTGCTTATCAAGACGCAAGAATAGGCGTGCCAGAAGCTAAACTTTGGGGTAAGGAAGTTGACTTAAGGCTTGCTTTCATTCCTGACGGAGCCCCTAAACCTAAACTCGAAGTAGGAATAAGAATTCTTTACAAGCAAGAAAGAAGAACTGCCGAACTAATACACAAAAAAGACAACTTAGTAGACTTAGTAGAGAGGTTAAAAGAACTAGGATATTTTGAAGAAGACGTAAAAATACTAAAAAACGTTCTTTACAAGAGAAACGGAATTGTTTTGGTTTCTGGAATTACTAATTCTGGTAAGTCAACGCTCGTAAGCAACCTTCTTGCTAGCATAAAAGACAAAAAAATAGGAACCATAGAAGATCCGATTGAGTACTTTATTGACCTACCTAATTACGTTCAGCACCAGCTTTTTATATCTGATCAAGAAAAAATTAGTATGGACTTCGTGGATTACGTTAAGGCGTTTAAGAGAGCAGATTACGACATAGTTTTCGTGGGAGAGTGGAGAAACCACAAGGGACTAACTAGGGCTTTGCTCGAGCAAGCTTACGCAGGGCAGTTGATTTTTACGACGCTTCACGTCGGTTCTAGTTTTCAAGTGTTGAAAGGGCTCGAAAGCGTTTTTGGAGTAAACATAGAAGAGTTGAAGCCAGTTTTGCTTTTGTGTTGGAATCAGGTTCTCGTTCCGCGTTTGTGCTTAAATTGCAGAAAGAAAGTTAAGATAGTAAGCGTAAGGGCTGACGTTTTAGAAGTGTGTAAAAGTTTTCCAGGTGTTACTGAAGAAATGATAAATCAACTCGAAAGTTTTGCTTTAAGAGACGGTTACGAGAAGGGAGAAGGATGCTCGAAGTGCGAGGGGAGAGGATACAGTAGAAGACAAGTGGTTTACGACTACTTTTTACCTACCGTAGACTTTTGGGAAAGATTAGGAAAAGACTACAGTCACTACAACGTCATGAAAAGCGCTAGAATTAAAAAGACCAAAATAGACGTGTTTTTGCAGTTGGTAACCTTGGGCGTAGTGGACGTGAACGACGTATACTTAGTGCTTTAAAAGGGAAGATCGAAGAAAGGAGGTGTTGATGCTCGTTAGGAGCGTTTTCTTAATAAAGATCGTCGTTTCGTGTTTTTTTTGTTTCGTCCTGATTTTAGCGTTTAAAAAGGCGACGTTAGGAGCTAACTGGCAGTACGCAAACTTAAGTTGGTACGAAGGTTCTGGTTTGCAAGCGAGCAACTACTGGCACTTACAAAGGTGCATTTCGTGGTCAGCTCAAAGGTACAATGTTCATCCTGGAATAATAGAATCTATTATTTGGGTAGAAAGCAAATTTAATCCAAGAGCCGTTAATTATAATAAAGACGGAAGTTTCGACGTAGGGCTTATGCAAATAAACAGTCGTTGGTTTTCTAAGTTAAGAAAGTACGGAATAAGTGCAAAAGACCTTTTTAATCCTTGCGTAAACGTCGAAGTGGGAACGTGGATTTTAGCAAATTGCATTGCACGACACGGATACACTTGGGAGGCAGTTGGTTGTTACAATGCTGTTAGTCCTTCTAAGAAGAGAACTTACGCTTGGAAGGTTTATCAAGTTTTTTCGCGCTTACAAAAAAGCTCTTGGAGAAAAGTAGGGTGGTAAAGTTTCGCAAAAAAGGGTTTACTTTAACTGAGCTTTTGCTTAGCTTAGCCGTAGCTACTTTGCTTCTTTCTAGTTTTTATTGGTTTTTTACCTCGCTAAGCGTGAGCGTGGAAAACAGCAAAAAAAGAGCAGACCTCGTAAGGCTTGCAGAGGGTATAAAGAAGTCGGCAAAGCTCATTATTGAAGTTTACACTCCTTACTGCACGACGGGGATAACTAATAGAAGTTTTGGATGGGGCTGGTTAAAGCCTGGGTGCAATACAGTGAGAATATTTCCCGTGGTTAGTGGAAATACTTTAACTTTTGAATTTAACGAAAACGTTCTTTCCGTTATGGACGGAAACAGGTTGAAGTCTGAAATTAAAAGTTACTTTGCTGACTTTTGTCAAGTCGACACTTCTGCAGCGGGAAGAATAGTAGTTACTTGTCCTGAGTTTGACGGAATTTACTATTGTCTCGTTACTGCGACCGATTGCAACGATTTAGATCAACTCAAAACGTCAGTTCACGATCCTGGTAAATCTTACGACTACGTTAGAAAAAGAATAGCAGGTCTCGTCGTAGAGTACACTGAAAGAGGAAGGTTAGGAATAGGAGGCATCCGACATAGAGTAAAGAGAGAAGGGGATACTGGATGGTATGCCGAGCCAGCTTTTCTCGACTTTGGCGACTTCTATCAAGAGACGTCTCAAAAAAACTACAAGAAGTTTATGGACGTTTACAACGCTCTTAAAAAGTACGAAGTGACGAGAAGAATTGCAGAAATGAAAAATACCGCACCTAGCGGACTTGACGAGTATTCAGACTACTTCGTTCCGTGGGTTTATCAAATTACTGCAGACTCGGTTGAAAAGGTTTACGCGTTGTGTAGCGATACGGCTAGCAATTGCACTAACTTACAAAGCGACAGTTACTGGAAGGGAAACGTAGCCGAAACTGACGCGTACGAGTTTATTAACAAAATAGTGACTTACCTTTTAGGAGGAGACACTTCTTATTTCGTCGACGCGTGGGGTAATCCTATAGGAGTAGAACTTCTCGTAAACACTAATAATTGCAGAACGCTTTCCAATTCTACGATGAGTGACAACTGTATAAGAGTGCCCAATCCACCTTATCCTCAGAAGGATTACGACAAAGTTTTTACGACGGTGAGGCCGCCTTACGTCGGTTTTATTTACTCTGAGTTTTGCAACGACTTGAACGATCTTTCTCAATCTGCTTGCAGGTTGCCTGTAGTTTACGCTAATTAAAGGAGAAGGGTATGTGGGGTTTGTTTTTAACGTTTTTTACGTCGGTTTTGGTTTTGTACTTAGCTAGTTACGGAATAGTTTTGAAGTCTCAGTACGAAACGATGGAAGAAATTTGGGGACGAAAAACGGTTTACGAGGAGCTTTTAACTTCAAACTCTACTTCAAATTCAACAGATTTGCAGCGGTTAGTTACAGGAGACGCCGACGTAAAGAGAGACAATTGCATGCAGGCCGTAGCACAAATATGTTTCACTCTTTCTTGGGAGTGTCAAACTCGTGATGCTCTCGACACTTGGGGATGGGCAATTGCTGCAGTAGCTCCAGACTTTGACGACTTAGAAGAGTCGAAAGATTACGTAATAGTGAGTTATGGTACGACGATAGAATCGCCAGAATACGTCGATCTTAAAAACGTACCTCCAGGTGAATACGTTGAAGGTTGTGGTCGAGAACAACTCGTAAAAAGAGGAGCGTATTACTACGACTCAATAGCAAGAGTTTTGGGTTGTGACGAGTATCAGCTCGACTTTAACGGGATAAACGTGAACGGATCCAAACATCCTTGTTCGTACGTTGATATTTTGAGGTACAAGTGATAAAATTTGAAAAAGTGAGAGGTGATGACGAAAGCGTGGCTAAGAGGTAGTTTTGAAAAAACGTAACGTTCGTAGCAAAAGTTCTAAAGACGTTTTTTTCAAAAAAGCTCAATTAAAGACCGTAGAAGCAATTGCAAAGAGTTTTTCAAATCGCAACGAAAAAATTGGAAACAAAAAGAAAATACTTAACTTGCACTCTGAATTACGTCGTGAATGGAGAGTTTTGGTAGACTTAAAGATCGAAGAAAAAAACTACGAGAGAATGTTAATTACGGGTGGTTCTGAATTTGAGCCTAAAAGCTCTACGATTAAACTTTACTTGGTTTCTCTCGTAGTTTACCTTCACGAGTTTAAGCACGTTCTTCAGTTTTTTTATCCCGAGTACAGAGCTTTAAAAGATCCAGAAGAAGACGCTTTTGCTTGGGCTTTGGCAGTAATAAAGCAGGGACTTCCGCGTTATTACGAATTAGTAAAGAAGAACGGTTTTTTTGCTCGTTTTATAGCAGAGCGTTATCGTTACGAGGTAGATGAGGAGGCTTAAGCTTGCGTTACACTTGCATAAGTGTCGCAGTTGAACCACACGACAGGGAAGAAGTAAGAAAGCTTTTAATAAAAGTGTTCGAAAAGACGTCGTCTTACTGGGCTACTTACTTCAAAAAGCTTAAAAGCAATCGTTCGATGTACTTACTTCCTGGTTACGAGTACTTGATAATGATGGGGGTTTTGGGAGAAGAAGAGCGTGAGGAAGAGCCTTTGTTGATAATAGGCAAAACGAACGTAGGAGATTTTAAGATTCTACGTCCTCTCGTAGTAAATTGGGCGGCAGTTAGAGAAACGAAAAAAGACGTTCGTGCGTACGAAGAGTTGCAGTCTGTGATTTTCGTCGGCATAGGAAGAATAGTTTTACCAATTGAGGGGAAGAGGGTGATTGCAATTTTCGATTGGGGTAGGGTTGTAGAAGAAGCGTTTCCTGCATTGCAAGAAGCAATTGAAGCTTGTTTTGAAAACGATCTTCAATCAGACTTGTCTAAGATTTTTGAATTTTTCGAGGGAGAAAGTGATCCAGTGCTTTTGTACTTAAACAGCAAACTAGGAAACGTCGTAAGTCCCGTATTACGCTCGTGGGAAAGTGTTCTCTTTAAGTTAGAGCAAGAAAAGGAATTCGTCGTAAGGTGGGGGTTTGACGGAGAAGTGTACGTTAACGCAAAAGAAAGAACTAACGAAGTTGACAAAAAAATTTTGAGTGCTTACAAAAAAAACTTGGCGTTTGCAAAGTCGCTAAGAGGGTAGAGAAGTGAGTAGAAAGCGTACTTTTGACAGCTTCGTAGAAAGAGCGTTGGAAAGTGGTATTTTAGAGGGTGAAGAGAGGTGGAAAAGATTCGTTAAAGAATACCTTTCTAAGTCAGAGAGAGACGAAAGTCAAGACGTGGAAGTTTTAAAAAAGAAACTTTTCGAAGAACTAAAAAAGCTTTTCGTCGTTAGAGTTAGAAAAAACTTTGAAAGAGTAGTCGAGGATTTTGAAAAAGGATTAGTTTGGCTGAAAGGACTGTTGAACGACGTTTTAAAGTGTCGTTCTAAAGGAAGTGAAGTTTACGTTTTAAATTTTTTAGAGGAAATACCGCGAGCTTTAGGTCAAGCTTTGGAGGAGACTTCTGACTTAGCTTATCACTTGTTCGTCGTTTACCAAAGTGCAAGAGAAAGCGTAGAGAAGGGTAAGAAGAACGAAAACTACGTGAAAAAGGTGATGAAAAACTACGCTGAAGGGTTTTTTGAAAAGCTTTACGTTTCGGTTGAAAGTGTAGCAAGGTTTTGCGAGTTGCTCGAGAGGTTTTACGACGAAGTTGAAAAAGCAAAAAAATGCGTTCGCCAATCAGGGAACGGTGGTATTGAATTAGAAGAGGATGCTAAAAGCGTTAAGTTCTTTTTGAGAAACGTAAGCGTCGTTTTGAAAGACTTCGAAAATCACGTAGAGACGTCCTCTCTGCAAAAAAGCGTAATGCACGAGTTTGCTAAAAATTTGGTTGCTTTGCTGCCTTCTTTGACTTCAAAGATTAACTTTCAAGAATCAGAGGTTCCGAAAGTGTCAAAAGAAGAAAGAAAAAAAGAATTAGGTAACGAGAAACGAGACGACAAAAAACGAGAGCGAGTTAGAATGAGATGATAAAGACGAGCAGTTTTAACAACGAGTGGAAAAACTTCGATCCTTATAAAGAACTTCACTTGTCTAAAGAAGACTTATCTTCTTGCAGAAAAGTTGCTAGTGAAGTGTGGATCGAAAGCTTTCGTAAAAGTTTGTTTAGATTTTTCTTAGAGAGATTTAGTGAAGAAGCTAAAAGAGAGCGACTTGACGAAGAAGGATTGCAATTTTTTAAGGACTTAGCCAGAAGAAGGGATCTCGAGAGTTTCGTTAAAGGTGGTTTTCAAGGTTTTCCTGAATCAGACGACCTTTGGAAAGGTTTTTGTTCTTTCGTTGCACGAAAGCCAATAGAAGGAAGGGTTTTTGGAGAGCTGATTAGTAGGTTAGGAGAGGTGAAAAGAACGGAAGAAAGTCTTCTCGACGAAAGTCGTAGGGAGCTTTTAAGAGAAAACCTCGCTTTGGCGTTTGAAGGATTCGTTTCCGTTTTGGTAGAAAGTCGAGGAAGAAGAACGTTTCGTTCGCAGAAGCGTCATACTGCACGTCCTTACTTAAATCGTTCTGGCAATTTAGACTATGGTTTTGCAATGAAAACCTTGAAAGATTCTAGAAAAGTTATAACCGTCGATTACGAAAAGAGAGTAGGAGAAAAGTTAGCTGGACAAGACGTAAAAAACGTATCTGACGCAGAACTGCACGGAATTTGGGTGAAGTACGGTTTTGAGCATTCCAGAAAGAACGTAGAAAAGTGTATACTTTCTTTTATGAACGCTTTTGAACCTATTTTCTTCGACCTAAAAGAAAAGGAGGAGGTTTTAAAAACTGAAGGAATTAATTCGAGAAGTGAGAAAGAGTTAGACGAAGTGCAAAAACGTATGAAGTTGGTTAGTGAACTTAGGGACGTTTTAAAGTTTTTCGTTGACGCAGCGCGAAGAAGTGGTTTAGAGGAGTGTTATTGGATAGACGGTTCCGTGAGAAGCGTTCCTCTTTTGGACGCAGAAGAAGAAGCGCTTGCAGAAGACGCGTTTGAGTTGATCGATCAAACTTTAGTTAATTTAGATAAAATTTTAAACGCGCCAAAAAGTGAAGTAAGAGAAAAAGTAAAAGAAGAAGTGAGCAAGGGCAAAACGAAAGAGCGTAAGGACTTAGCGACCAAGGTAAAGGACGACGGCTCGAAGACGAAAGTAATTCCTCTGCGTTCTAGAGTTCAACGAAATTAAAAAATTAAAGGAGAAGAAAGTTGGCTGTTGAGTGTTTACCTTGTAAGGTTCACGAAAAAACTCACTTGCTTTTTTCTAACGAAGTCGTTAAAAGTTTTGACGCTTTCGTGTTTGACTTGGAGCTTAACTTTTTAGAGGACGACGTCTTGAAGAAAGTGGAGAACTTCGTTTCAGTTTACGACGAAAAAGATCTCGCAAATTACTTCAGAAAGATCGACTTCACTGGACTTGCTGACTTTGAAAAACATCCTTGTGACTGGTACAGGTGTGAAAATTGTGAGCTTTGCGTAAGAACTACTTTCTTTTTAAACGTCGCTTTTGCGTTGCTTTACGCAGCGTTTGACAAGGCGGTAATAGAAAAGTTACCTGAGAAAAAAAGAAAGAGAATAGAAAAAATATTGTTAGGTTTGTTAAACTTCGTCCCGAGGAATTCTCCTTGGGCTGAAGCAGTTTGCAACTTTCTCGTGCCAGAAGCAAACAGATTCGTCGACGATCCTGAAAGAGAGGTAGAAGACTTAGATGCGGCAAGAGAGAGGTTAAGAGTTTGGTTGGTTTTGTTTCCTTCTTTCGTTGAAAAAGCCATAGAAAGAGTGAACGGTGCAGGAATTTACTTGCAATATCTTGACGAACGCTTTAGGGACTTGGTAACGGACGAAAGGGTTTTAGGGGTTATTGACGATATAGTGGAAAGGTTAGAGGACAGGTACGACGAGGAACCTATTGATCCTTATCTCGATCCTGAAGTCGAAGAGAATCCTTTCGTGACGTACGGTTTTAAAAGTGACGAAAGGCTTTACGAGAGGCTCGAGAAGTTAAGACCTGAAGTACAAAAGATGATTTACCTACACTACTTTACTGATTCAAACTTTACTTTTAGAATTTTTCCAAAGCGTGAAGATCCTTTAGAATGCGAACTTAGAAGTTGGAAAGAGCACATGAGAAGTTTTAACGAGAGCGTGAAAAAGTACGCAAGAAACTTTTCGGAAAAAGACGGAAGAGGACAGTTTTACGAGTACAACTTCAAAAAGTGGTTGTACAAGAAAGTAACGAAAGAAGACGAAGACAAAAGACCAGTCGAGTTGTATAGGAAGTGGAAAGAAATCGAAGAGAAAGGCGGAACGACTTTGGAAAAGTTTCAAGTTGCTTACGACTTTTTTTGCTACTTTAGGTCGTTAGAAAGCGTTTACGATAGAGTAAACTCGAGCTTTATTTGTTTTTTTTGTCGAGACGCAGGAAGAGACGTTGGAATTGACGAAAGTCTCGTAAAAGAGTTAATGGAACTTTACGACAAAGACGAAAGTTTAGGAACTTTGCGAGTGCAAAAAAAAGTAGCAATTCCAGAAAGGTATAAACGTTACTACGGAAAAGTGGTCGATTACTTTTACCGTTACTTACGTCTTTACGGTGATTACGACGTTCCTTCTCTCTCGTACGAAACGAGGTCGTTGGTTTTGCGATTTTTCGAAAAGATTTTAAAAAGTTACGTCGATCGTTTAGTTAACGAGGAATCTCACTTGATAAAAAATTGGAACGAGTTTGGAAAGAAGGTTGCCAAGTTAGAGAGAGACTTAAAGCGTGCTAAGAAAGAAGCTTGGTTGTTTGCGAAGTACGAATTCTTTTTGTCGAAGTTAGGTTTTCTTTTTGGTTTTTGTTTTCCTGGTGAGAAAAGGAGGTACGGTTATAGAAACTTCTCGAGAGAGAACGGTAGTTGTGGTTTAGAGTACGTAAGCACGTGTCTTAGTGAGTTTGGGATAAACTTCATGAGAAGGCTCGAAGAAGTGGGAGCTATTAAAGAAGTTTCTGACGAAGAAGTTTGCATTTCTCCTTTAGAAGGAGAAGAAAAAGAGAAGTTTGATATTTGGAAAAATGCGTATCAGTTTTGGATTCACTTAACGAACGAGGAAAGACTTGCTCCTTGGTATAGCGTTTTAAACGTAAGGAACGCAATAGACAGCAACTTGGTAGGTTTGCGTCCGTTTCTGACTGAAGGTATTTCTAGCAGAAAAAAGTTAGGTATGGACTTAAGTGAAATAGCTCAATACTTGAGAGAGATTTTAGAAAGCAAAAATCCTGAAAACGAAGAATTGTTAAAAAAGATGCGGTGCAGGGCATTAGAAGCGTTAGGCGTAGGAGAAGAAAGCTACGAAGAAATTTTTAGAGAAGAAGAAGAATACGAAGAAGAATACGAAGAGGATTACGAGGAAGGTTACGAAGAAGAGGAAGAGTACGAAGAAGAAGAGGAAGAGTACGAGGAAGAGCACGAAGAGGAAGAGTTGGGGTTGGATTCTGAAGAAAGGAAAGAAGAAGTTACGGAAAAAAGAGAGCTCGTCGAAAGTTCTAACGTTAGCAACTCCAGTCCAATTGACTTCGTTTTACGGGAAGAAGAAGACGTTACTTCTTACGAGAAAAAAAGTAAGAAAACAGGGTTTTTAAATAAAGTAAGCGAGGTTTTAGGAAACGTGTTTAATCTTGGTAAAATTTTAGGAGAGAGCAAAGGAGGAAAAAACCGTGGCGATTAGAAAAGAGCGAATAAATCCAGAATTTTACGTTAACGGTTCAGTGACTAGTGAACCAAAAAACGTTAAGACAGACGAATTTTTAAGTGAGAAAGAGAAAAAACGACTTTTGCAAAAGCTAAACGAACAAAGAAACCTTTTTTCCGTTTTGTTTGCAAAAAACAAGAAGTGTGACGAAGTCGAGCGAGAAGTTTTAGAAAGGCTGCAAAAGTTGAGAAATTCTCCAGTGTCTTCAGTCAGAAGTGACGCTGACGGGTTGTTTGAGAAGTTTTACGGAAAAGTAGAGAGTGCGAGAGAAAAAGCAAAGAGAAGAGAAAGCAAGTACTTGCAAAGGAAGTCTTCGTTAGGTTACGCTGCAGATTCAGCGATAAGAAGTTTGGTATCTGGAGACTTTTCGCTTCAAAGTTTTGCTCAAGACTTTCACGTTGCGTTAAGAGTTCTTTTAGAGTTAATTTTGCTTGCGCCTCAATTAAGGAAGTATAAAAATGCGGTTAACGAAAGAAAAAGACTTTTAAAAGAGTTATCAGCGCACGTCGAAGACTTAGAAAAAAGGCAAGAAAAGTACTTTGCTTTAAAAGAGTTCGAAGCTAAACGTGAGGTGGTTTACGAGGACTCTGAAGTTAAGAAGAGTTTAAAAAGTTTTTTAGAAAAAGCAGGAAAGGTGAAAAGTGAAGAGAAACGAGAAGGTGAGCAAGAGCAAACGCGAGAACGAATACGAGAAAAAACAAAGGAGCAAACAAAAATGGCTAAGGCGAGAGAAGAAAGTAAAAAACGAAAAAAGTTTAGAAAGTTAAAACCAAGTGCTAACGATACTGAAATCAAAAGAAAGCTTAGAGAATTTATCAAAAAAACTCTTGACAAAAATAAAGAGATAAGAAAAGCAGTAAGGGAAGCGTTAAAAAGAAAAGCAAGAGTTAATTCTAACAAGATTTAAACGTTACTTTTTTAGCTAACGAACGATTAATTAACGAATTCAAAATTAATCAATTTGCAATTCTTTGCCAGGATAAAATCTTACGACTTTTTTAGCAGGAATTTTAATCTTTTCTCCAGTTTTGGGATTTTTTCCTATTCTTGCTTTTCTTTCTACCTGAGCGAACTTACCAAATCCTACGATCTTAACTTGTTTTCCGTTTTTGACTGCTTCTTTGACGGTTTCCAAAAAAGCGTTTAAACACCTTTGAGCGACGTGTTGATTTACGTCTGCTTTTTTGGCGATGGTTTTTACGAGTTCTTCCTTAGTCATTTTTTCCCTCCTGCAATTTTTATGTTAAGTAAGGTTTTTCGACCCGATCTGTTACTTCCACATAAGGACCTTTAAGATAATAAAGACCTGAAATTTCTCTAATACCTCTCAATGGTTTCAAAAAATATGCATTGTTAGATACTGCTTCGTTGACGTCATTATTATCTTGAAGAGTATTGTTATTCAAAGTATTGACAGGATTAGGATTAAAGACTCTTCCAATTCCCCTCACGTCTCGTATCAAGCGTATTTTTTCTAATATGTTGCCATTGTGTGCATCAACGTAGTATTCCCACGTATCAAATAAAGATTCATTTTGCTCGATCGTTACGACAATATTATAGACTAAATAGGGTTTGCCTTGCTTTTCTATAATCCCAAGTTGAACTTTATCTGTTTTAAAAGTTAACTCCGATCCTGTACAGGGTTGAGGTGGTCCAACCTTACTTTTTTTGTACCGACAATTTTTAAAGAAATCGTTTTTTGCTAATTCGATTACTTTTTTTCTCATAAGGGTTGGTGTAACATAAACGTTTATATTGGGCAAGTAGTTGTTATGTATTAGAAAAACGGAGTTGTCTTTTTTAAGGTGTACCTCTATCTTTCCATTAAAAACGGGTAAACCTTTAAACGTTTGTCTGAATACGACAAGATAGCCTCCTAATGTTTCCCTTACGCTTTCAACCTGTAAGTCCTGAAGTGAAGGATTTATTAAAAAAATAGGTGCATTTTCTTTTAAGAAATTGATCGCTACGTCTTTTGGAGTTCCAGATGAAGAAGGAGAAAGTTTACCCCTAAAAGTTTTTACTCTATCATGCTCAGGATGCCATACTACCGTCCAATTTGTTCCTCGTTTTTTCTTAAAATCTTCCAGTGCCTTTTGTACTTTTGGATTATACTCCTGCGAAAAAATAGACTCTGTATAAATTAAAGTCCAACCTAATAAAATTAAAAAAGCAATATAACTACTCAAAATCTTTCTTTTCACCTCACACCTCCGTTTTTAAGGTTTTTCAACTTTTAAAATAGCTAAAACTTTAAAAAATTCAAGAAACTAACGAAAAAAATTTAAGAAACTGATGCCTCAGAAGGTAAAAAGTGAGCAAACGAAGTAGTTTAAGTTTAAAACCGTTTTGTCTAAAAAAAGTAATAGCTCGTAGTAAAAGTTAAAAACGGGTTATTTGTTTTAAAAAGTTAAAATTTTAAAAAGTTAAAATAGCAAGGTTAAACGAGGGAGGGATGAAGTAATGGCTGACGTAATTTTTAATACGGAAAACTTAGAAGAAACTTGCTTAGGAAAGGTAAACTTTACAGGTGTAGAGGCGTCTTTAAGATTTTTTTTCGTTAGACCTTCTATTGAAGTTTTTGCTGACGTTTCAGAAGAAACTTTAAAAGATCAGTGCACGTTTCCAGTAACTTTAGAATTTGAGAGCAAGTCAGGACGGGGAACGGAGAACGTTTACTTTTTTGTCGACAGAAGTTCTCAAACTGCTTGTTTTTTTACTGAAAGAGAAGAAAGTGGTTTAGTAAAAAAACTTTTTGGAGACGACGTGGTAAACTTTCCTTATTCAGTAGCGGAAAAATTTTTGGAAAAGCAAGTTCAATTGACTAAGAGTTATTATCTTGACGACTTAAAAAAAGAAGTAGAAAGGTGCATTAAAGAAGTAGAGTCTTTCGTAGCAGTAAGGTTTTTTAAAAAAGAAAAAGAAAAAGACGTTAAGCTTGACGAAGAAGAATCACCTAGTTTGCCAGACTTCCTTACCACGGTGGAGTTGGCTGAAAAAGAATTAAAGGCAGGTAGGTTCGTAATTCTGCCTTACAGGTTAAAACAAGACAAAGACTTTTTTATGGAAGTAGTGTGGAACTTGTTTGAAAAAAACCCTTCTACGTATTATTACCTCAAGTTAGAGGACGTCGTAAGTTGTTACTTAACTCATCCTATCGTGAAGCACTTACACCTTGCCGTAAGAGTGTGTTTTGACGTAGATCCTGCGTACTTTTACGACTTAAAGTTAGAATCTTTTGAAAGTAGTCCAGACGTAGTTTTGGAAAGATACTACTTAACTAAAAAGGACGTTAAGTTTTTAACTTCTCAATTTAGGAGAATTTTAGAAACCGAAAAAGAGAAAGCAGAAAAATTGCTTTCCACGGCAGAAGAGGAGAGCAAGAACTTAGGGAACGTGCTTGGTGGTTTAAGTTTAGTAAGAAAGAGAATTTTTCCTTCCGTTGTTACTACGTAGGTTAATTAAAAACGAATTTAAAGAGTTAACAAAGAGGTCAGTTTCCACCTGTTTTTTTCTTTTTTAACGTAAAAAGTTTTTATTCGTGAGTATTGTTTTTTTCCGTTCCCGTAATCTATTCTAACGAAAACTACTTTAAAGTCGTCGTGACTTGCTGCGTTTTTTACTTCCAAAACGTCGTACTGAAAAATTGGAAGGCCGTTGTGAGAAGCAACGGTTTGACAGAGTTCTGGTAGGAAAAGTGGATCTGCAGACAACAGTTGAGTTTTGGCGTCTAGGTAATTAGTTAACTGAAAACACTTTTTAGGGTTTTTTAGCGATTGTGAAGAAACTTGAATGACTTTAGACAAAAGCTTTTCAGGAGAGCGAGGATAAAAGAGGGATTGAAACACTCGAAGTTTTTGAAAAATTATTACTAAAGTTAGAGTTAGCAGAACGATGGTTACGATTACGGCCATTTTAAACGTAGTTTTCCGTTTTTCTTTTGAGTTTTTTTTCACTTCTCGTTTTCCTCACCTTTCTAGAGTAAAGTTTAGTTTTGATAATATTTAATAACGCCGTTCGTTAATTTTGAATGCTATAAATTCTTTGGTGTTCGTTTTTATTTGTCTTGCTTTCGTAATTGTTTTTTAATAAATTTTTAATAAAATTGACTTTACGGGTTAAGGTTGTAGTTGTATAATAAAGCACTTATAAATTTATAATTAAACTTAAATGATAAAAAATATACGATACGTGAGAAAAGTTTGGTTACGATAATTACAGACAGTTTTGAAGTGTTCGTGTTATAAAGAATTAGCAAAAGTTTAAAAAGGAGTGTAAAGTGGCAGAGTTAAAAGACTTTTTTAAAAGCGACGAAGAAAAGGAAAGAAAAAGTGGGAACAAGGTAACCGTTCCAGAGGTTTTTCTTACGGACGTAGAAGTTGAAGTTTTAGGAAAAAAAGAAAAAAGAAAGCTAAATTTTTTTCTTAAAACTCCTAACCTTTTCGTTTACCGTGACTTGTTAAAGAGAGAGTTCGTTGACGTTGAAGAAGTAGAGTTTATGGTAACCGTTGCTAACGAAAGAAAGCAAAAAGTAACTGGATTCTTTCAAAGAGTGCCTATTTTTGACTTGTTGTTTTTTCAAAACAAAGAATCGTGGGACGAGCAAGTTAAAAAGTTTAAAAGTGAATTAAAAAAAGGAAGCTTTTTTGCTTTGTCTAGAACGTGTCAAGGAATTTTTTCTACGGGAACTTCTGAGATGGGTAACTTGTTTAAAGTTTTAAAGCAAGTATCGGAATTGGTTCCTATCGTGTATTTTCCTTTTGTCTCGTGGAAAAGGGTTATCGAGATGGGATTCGTTAACTTTAACAGTTCTGAAGAGTACGAAAAGATCGTAGGTGCAATTTTCGAAGGCGTAGAAGAACCTAACTTAGTTCTCGTTCTCGACGAAGAAAGTGAAGCAAGGCTTATCGAAGCCTTTAAGTGCAAGATGAACGAATACGTAGAGACAGTAGAAAAAGCCTTGTCTGACGTTTTAAAGAACAAAACTCACGTGTTGGCAATTTTAGAAACTACTACAGAAGGACAGCCTTTTTGGGATTTTTACTTCTTGAAAAAAGAAAGTTTTCAAAAGGTGTCTTTCGAGCTCGAAAAAAAAGTTAAAGAGAGAGAAAAACTTTTAGAAAGAGTTACTTCTCAAGAGGGGATTTTTACTGACCTCGTGCAATCGTTAAAGAGCAAGTACCCACAACCTTTTCTTTACTCTGGTTGGTTGGTTACGATCGTTAACGCTACGCTGTTTGAACCGTTAGAAAACGTTTTTGACTTCGTTTACAGAAAGTGTTTTTCTATAATTTTTTCTGCTTCCGTTTTTTACGTTAAGTTGAAAGACGAGGTGACCAAAAAGAAGTTCGTTCTCGTTTACGACAAGAGAACCTTGCAAGACCTTTCTTCTCTTTACTTTGAAGACGTAAAAGCTAAGAGGCAGGCAATTATAGAGCAGTTCGAAAGTTACAAGAACGTTTTAGATTTCATTTTGCAGTTTTTTTAATCTGTTTTTTTAGTTTAATTGAATTTTTGACGACTAGGAGACTGTAAGAAAGGGAGGTGAGTCTTGATTATTCGTAAGAAATTTGGCAGTCAAAAAGAGAGTGCTTTAAAAAGAAACGAAAAAACCTTACTTGGTAGTTTTAAAGTAAAGAAAAAAATAGAAAACGTTAGCAAGTCTTACGAGTTAAACGTATATTCTGTATTCCCGACGCTAAGCGTTTTTGACGACTTACGAAACGAAACTTTAAACTATGCGTCTTCTTTTGAGGTGAGCGTAGACGTTTATAAAGTTGAAGAAAACGGTGCTAAAAAAGAGATAGTTTCAGGTGAAAGAGTGATTTTTTCTCTCTTGTTTTTAGAGGAAGGATTAAAGAAAGGATTTGACTTAGACGAAGGAGTTTTGTGGAGCCACGTTAAAAAAGTTAAAAAAGAGGATGGTCCTTTTTTTGCAAATCTTTTTGAGGAGGAAGTAATCCCAGCTTTAATTTTACCTGAAGAAAGTGAGTTAAGGAAAGTATTTCAGACCAATCGCAACGTCGTTTTCTTGCCTTTAGAAAAAGGTTTAGAAGTCTTTTACGCTCAGTTTTTTCTTTCTACTAAGTATCTTGCCAACTTAAAGAAAGCAATTGAAAGCAATCTGAAGGAACTTACGAGAAGCGTATTCGTTAAAAGTGAAAGTGAAAAAGAGAAAAAAGCTAAAGAAACTAAAGACGTCTTTCTAGCGTGTTTTGAAGATTTCTTTGGTAAAAAAGGGTATTCTCGTTACTTTACTATAAGAGACTTGCTAAAGGTTTACCTAGAAGTTTACGGTAAGCCTTTGCAAATGGTGCTTCAGGACGAGGAAGTTAAAAGTTTAGAAGAGTTAAAGGAAAAGTGCGTTTGTGGTTTAAAGAGAGTAGAAGCTTTAGTTAAAAAAGACCTCGACAGGCTCGAAAGAAAGTGCGTTTTCCCAGTTCTTCGTTTAGAAAAGACGTTGTTTCCAAACGAAAAAAACCAAAAACTTACGAAACTTGCTTCTGATCGTCCTAGACTTCAATAGCAACGCTTCTCAATAGCAACGGTCTAGTTTTTTAACGTTTTTTTCTTTGAAAGAAAAGAAGAAAGTTTAGCAGTGTTATAAGCGTTACGGGACACGAAGACTTCGTCGGCGAACTTTTGTGCTTTTTCTTTTACTTCGTCTTTTACTTTTTGAAGTTGAGGGTAGTTTTTAAAAAGGTTTTGCATGGTAGTAGAAGCCCTGTAAAGCAGTTCCACTGTGCCTTTAGCCTTTTTGCGAAGGTCTACTGGATCGAGCACGTTTCGTGATCGTGAGACTTCTTTGGTTGGTTTTGCTTTCGTTTCGTTTTCACCTCCTCTGTAGAGCTTTATCACGACGACGTCTCCTTTTTGGTTTTTTGAAAGTCAAAATAACTTCGTAAGAAGTCGTATTACACTTAAGAGAAGTTTTTTAAAAACGAAGTTATTTTTAAACGTAAGTGATAAGAAAAGAGGAGGAACGAAGTGTTAAGCAAAAAGTGGAAAAATTCGTTTTGTGTTTGCTTTTTCGTTTTTTTGTTTTTCGTAGTTTCGTTTAGCTTTAGAGAAGTTCGTGCTGTCGAAAGCGTTAGTGAAGAAAGCAGTAAAACGAGCAAGGTAGTTAAAGTTCAAAAGGTAGAAGCAAAAAAAGACGAGAAGAAGAAAAAAGAAGACGACAGGATGAAAGAGATTCAGGAGAGCATTTTTCCACTTACTCCAGAAGAGGTAAGAGAGATTCGTAAGAAAAGTGAAAGCGTAAAGAAAGCTAAAGAAGAAGAAGAACTTCGTCAAGGGAAGGTGAGAGTCGTTTACTACGATCCTTTTGAAGTTCCTAGAGTGTTTACTGCAGTGAACTACGCGCTGACCGTATGTTTTTGGAACGAAATTAAGGAAGGGGAAGAAGTCGTCGTTGGTTCTGAAAACTTTCAGGTTGAGGTAATTAAAGGTGGAAAGTGTTTGGCGATTTTTCCTCAGAAAGAGTTTAAGGAAACCAACGTGACGGTTTTCGTGGACGATTTTCCCGTTCAATTCGTCGTTAGAGAGGTTTACGATCAGAAGAGCGTCGACGTGTGCGTGCTTTTTAAGCAAAAGCCAGACGTTTCAGGAGACGAATTCTTGAAGAAGGTAGTTGGAGGAGTGATTGAAGACGAATTAAAGAAGTTTACTTACGTAAAGGAACCTGACGTAAGAGAAAAGAGCAAAGGTGTCGAGAAGAAGTACTTTTTTGACGGAAAGAGCAAGTACTACGTTTACGTGCTTCCTAAGGACAAAGCAAACGAAGCTTTTCCTTTGTCGAGAAAGTTGTGCGTTGAAAACTTTTGTTACGTTTTGGAAAGGGTTTGGTAGCACTTTAAAGTTAAAATTCGTTAACGTCGTCAAAAAACGTTTTCAGTTTTGTCTTACGGATTTTTCGGAAGGTAATTTTACTAAAAAGTTTACGGTAAGGAGTTGAGTTTATGCAAAAGAGAATTTACTACAACCAAAAAGTTTTAAGGCACGCTGAACTTTACCTTAACGCGTACGGAACTTTAATGGTATACGGCCCTCCTGGTTCTGGTAAGACTTACCTTGGTTTGTATCTTGCGGAGAAGTACGATTTTGATCTCGAAGTTCTTACTGGTAAAGAATCTTTAAGAGACGAAGACATGATGGGAACTTTTAGGATAGTCTTAGGAGAAGAAGGAAGGGCAGTTCCCGTGTGGGTTGACGGTCCTTTAGCAAAGGCTTTTAAAAAGGCTGCAGAAGGAAGGAAAGTTTTGTTTTTGGTCGACGAGATAACGAGAATTCCTACTAGGTATCTCAACGTTTTTATCGAGGTATTGAACAACTACGATCCTGATTACTACGTTTTTTACAATCACCTCACTGGTGAAACTCTAAAAGCACCTAAAGAAAATCTTGCCTTTTTTGCAACGGCTAACGTAAATCAAGTGGGAACTAACGAAGTACCAGAAGCGTTGCTCGACAGGTTTGCTTCTTACCTTTACGTGAGTTTTCCTTCTTTAGAAGAAGAGATATCTCTTCTTAAACGTTGGGGAGTTTCTGAAGAAACCGCTTACGTTTTTGCGAAGTTTGCTCAAGTAACGAGAAGAATGCACGAAGAGGGTGCTTTGGAATTTCCCGTTTCTACGAGGTGTCTCGTTTCTCTTGCTAAAGCAGTGAAAAAAGCACTTGAAGGAAGCACGGCAGGTGGTTTTGAAAGGGAAGTTAGAATCGGGATGGAACTCTTAAAAGGGCAACTACCTTACCTTACTGGTTCGGTTACGGGGAACGTAGATTGGGAAGAAAAAGCTCAGGTTTTGCTCGACCTTTACTTAAAGGTTTATCAGGAGGTTTACGAAGAACTAAAAAGAAGCAAAACGCAAAAGTCGAAGCCCGAAGGGCTTACGTCGAAGACTCTAAAAGAAGAGCTCGAAAGTATTAGTGCAGAACTTCCGAGTTTTGAGGCTAAAAGCGTTAAAGAAGAAAGAGAAGAAAAGAGTGAAGCAGAGAAAAAGCAAAACAGTGAAAAAAAGAAAAAGAACGTTAACGTTTTGGTAATTTAAAGTTTTATGGGTTAAAAAGGAGAAGAAGTCGTGTCTCAAAATGCTAAAGGTATAAGTCTTTTTGACTTCCCTTCTGAGTTGGCTTCTAGAGTTGACGACGTTTACGCCTCCGCGAAAGGAAGTTTAGCTTTTTACCTTTTGCAAAACGTAGATCTCTTGCAAGCGTTTTTGGAAGACTTAAAGAGAGAGTTGTTTTTCGGGAAAAACTTAGGAAGGGAAAGAAGCAACTTTGAAGGTTTAGCGCGAAAGGTAGAGTGGTTGGAAAGCCACGTCGTTAACGTTTTGAAGGAAGAAAAGCCAAATCAAGAGACGATCCTTCTCTTGGTAGAAGTAATTAAAAAGCTTTTAAACTTGCGTGCTTACTTGATAGTTAGAGAAAAAAACGTAACAAGCGTGCTTTACTTTTTGGGATACTACTTAGACAGAGCAGTCGTTTCTTTGCAACCAGCATTAAAGTCCGAATTGGAGGAAAAATCTTGGAAAGAACTTGCCGTCGAGTTAGGTGAAAAAGCAGTTAAGTTCTTGAGAAAGTACAAACTTCCCGTGCTTTCGATTAAGTCAGATCCAGGGGCTGAAAGTTTAGGTGGTGGTTTTGACTTAGAACGAAACGTCGTAGAAGTTTACGCAGACAATCCGTACGTTCACTTTATGGGGGATCTCGTTAACTACGTGGTGATTCACGAGGTAGGGCACTACTACTTTAGTTTTCTTAGAGAAGCTTTTTACGTTTTGCGTTCCCTTTTGCAAGAAACGAGAGAAGAAAACGAGAGTTTGATTTTAGCTAAAGCAGTGAAAAAGAACTTGAAAGACTTCGAAGAATGGGTAAGTAAAGTTCGCGACGTTTTTTACCTAAACTTGTTTGAGGACTTTAGAGTAGAAAAGTTAATCAGCGAAGCGTTCTACACTTCTAGCAAGTACTTCGAAAAGTTTAAAGATTACTTTTTGAAGGAAGAATTCGAAAGAAGAAAGAAGTCCCAAAAGGAGTTTTCTTTGAAGCATCCTGAAGTTTTTTTAAACGAGGAGTCGAGAAGAGTATTTTTCGTTAGGTTTTGGGGGTTTTTTTGTAGGTTTTTAGCTTTTCCTGAAGTTTATTCAGTTACGAGAGAAGAACTTGACTTCTTAAAGAAGTTTTTTACTGAAAAGGTTCTCGTAAAAGGTATTGACGACGAATTTTTTAACGACCTTTTAAGAACGATTAAAGAATATTGTAGTGCTTACCTAATTTCAGACGGCGTAAAGGTAATTGAGGCATTTCTTAAGAGGTGGTTTTATGATCCTGACTTAGGAAAAAGTTTAAGTAAAACGTTAGAAAGCAGTTTCGTAAACGACTTTACGAGTGAAGTGATTAGCGAGATGAGTAGAGCGTTGAAAGAGTTAAGTGAAGAATCTTTTGGGTCAGCTGAAGTTTCTACGGTCGAGAGTTCAGAAGAAAGTTCAGAAACGGTTTCAGAAGAAAGTTCAGAAACGGTTAAAGAACGAGAAGGTCAAGGATTAGGAGAGGCAAAAGAAGGTAGTGAAGAAAAAAGCGGAGAAGGAGAAAGAAGAGCAGGTAAAAACGAGGAAGAAGGAGAAGAAGAAGGAGAAAAAATTTCAGGAGAAAGCTTTGCGGAAGAAAGAGGAGAAGAAACGGAAAAAGTCGAAGGAGAGGGTAGTTCTTTAGAAGAGGTTAGCGGTTCTTCAAGAGATTCAAGAGAAGGGAAAGAAGGTAAATTAGAAAGAAAGGAAGGAAGATCTTCTCTTTCGGACTTTGCACGTGGAGCAGATTCCGAAGGCGAAAGTTTTTCTTCGGAAACTTTAAAAGACTTCGTAGAGAGGGTTAAAAGTCAATTAGAGAAAGAAACGAAAAGAAGCGTTGAGGAAGCAGAAAAAGCGATAGAGGACTTACGAGAAAACCTCAAGCACAGTGGAAAAAGAATAGAATACAAGGTAGGTTCTCACACCGTAAAGGAATACTTCGGTTCTTCTTCTACGGAAAGTGCAGGAGCAGGTTTTCTTTCTTCGATAGAAAAGTGGTTTGACGTCGCAATTGACGGAACTGAAAGGTCTTTTTTGATTTCTCCTGATCTGTTAAAAAAACCTGAAGTTTTGTCAAACGACGCTTTTTTCAACTTAATGAAGAAGCACTATTGCGAGGGGGTGGCTTTTGCTAGAAGAATTCGTAGTTTGTGTCACAAACAAAAAGAACAAGAGTTGTGGGAAGACGAGTCAGGCGGAAGAATAAGCGTAAGAGCGTTCGTCAAAGAAAGTGCAAAGTTGGCGTATCAAAGAGAGAAGGGACTAGTAAACGCTGAAATAGGGAAGTTCTTTTTACGGGAAGAAGAAAGAGAGCGTGATACTGGTTTGAAGAAGGTCGACGTGGTTATAGATACGAGCGGAAGCATGAGCGTGGTAGCTAAGCACACCTTACAGACTGCGTCTTTTTTGATGGGAATTTCAGACGGTCTTTTCGATTCGTTCAAGTCGAAAGACGAAAAAGTGTTTTTTAGGTTTTTTGCAGTGAAAGGAGAAGGCGAAGACTACCTTTTCGACTTTACGAAGTTTTTGCAAAACAAAGGTTTAGTAAGGAAAAGTCCTGAGGGGTGCAAGTATTCTTACCACGGGCTTTTTCTTTTAAGACTTCTCACGTTTGACGGAAGTAGGGAGGGATTTTCTGCTTACGTAGAACCTTTTTTGAAGTTTCGCTCTAAAGGAGGAGTTGGTAGTTCTAAAAAAAGAAACGTAAAAGACGAGCTTTACTACGAAAACTTGCCGTTTTTGACCTTCGTCGTAACTGACGGTCACTTCGTTTCTCGGAAAGACTGGGAAGTAATAAAGAGCTTGAAAGACGAGAGGCTTTTTCTGACTTGTGGTCTTTACTGCACTGATTCTTCTGACGTTCAAGTAGAAAAAAACTTAACGACGGCTTTTGACGGATACTTCGTTAGCAATCCAGTTGCGTTGAAAGGGTTCGTTGGAGACTTTTTAAAGGTTTTTTTTGCGAAGAAAAAGTTTGACTTAAAGGAACTTAAAAACGCGATAAATAAGATTAAAGGTTCTGACGAAAAGTACAGAAAGTTGCTTGAGTTTGCGTTTAGCAGTAGTTAACGAAAAAAAGAGGAGGTAGGTGAGAGCTATGTTGTTAGCTAACGTTAAAAGGTTTTACGAGGAGTTTGAAAAAGATCAGGGACTTACCAGCAGAAAGGGACAGAGAGTAGGTTCGGCTTTTTTTGCTCTTCCTTTGTACGGTGAGATAACTACCGTTGCTGGAGAAGGTCAAACGGGAATGGGGAAGACGATAAGTTACCTCGTTCCAATTGCCATGTATCGTTTGGGAATGCTTCCTGAAGTTCCTTCTTTCGTTCTAAAGCACGAAAACAACTTGTTTCTTAAAGAGAAGAAAGTAGAGGACGTCATAGTCGAGATGGGTTTGATAGAAGAAGCTGAGAACGTTTTGAAGGAAGTTAGAAAACCTTCCTTAGGTAAGGTTTACGTAGTTACTGCGACGAAGATGTTGCAAAATCAGATAATAAACAAAGACTTAAAGAAAGTGAACGACTTCCTTCAAAAGAAAGGGGCAAGTCCTCTCAAGCATTCCGTTTTAGTGGGTAAAAAGAACTACGTGTGTTTGGAAAGCGTAAACCGCGTTGCTGACTTTTTAGGAGAGTTAAAAGAAGCAATTTTAAAAGCAAGAGACGAGGCTGAATTGAAAGGTTTGAAAGAATCGTTAGCAGACTTGGAAAGTCGTAACGCGGTAGTTGACGAGCTAAGAGAAAAGGTGAACCTCATTTTAAAAGAAAAGATTAGCAGTTTTGACGACTTGTTGAAAGTTTTTAAGAAAAGAGAAATTGACGCCTTTTTCGACAAGCTCGAAGAGGTGTTCGAGTGGAGGGAAGCAAGTGAAGTTAAAAGAGGAATAAGTTGGTCTCCCAAAACGGGAATAATTGAAGTTTTTTCTCCGCACTTCGGTTTGAGGTACTTTTTAGAAAAGGTCGTCATTTCCGTTCCACAAGGAAGTGAAGAGTTTGGTATTAGTGACGAAGTTTTTGAAAGTTTGATAAAAAAAGTTTACGACAAAGTAATTAAAAACGGTGGTGTGGACGAGTTGTTTTCGGTGAGTTACGCTACAAGTTGCAGACGTTGTTTTAAAGCTTTTCAAGAGGTTTGCGAGTTCTTTCAAAGTTTAAAAGACTTAAGTGAAGCTGACGTTTTCATTATGAACTACTATTACTTCGTTAGCGTTTTTGCGAAGGTTTTAGGAGGATTAAGAAGCGTAGTTGAAGCTTTAGAAAAAAAGTTAGGTCTTCCCGTAAGCAAGTGGAGCAAAAGTTCGTTAGAAAAAGTGCTTAAAGCTTACGAAGCTTCACGAATTGGAAAAAGTTCCAAATTTGAAGTTGGAAAAGCAATAGAAGTGCTTTTGTGGTACAAGTCGGTTTACGAGAAGTACTACAAGCAAGCTTTCTTCGTTTTTGACGAGGCTCACGTTTTCGAGAGAGACGTGCTTTTCTCTGGAGTAAAGAGCGTCGACCTTAAAGAGGCAGAGAAGGTTGCTAAAAAGCTTAGAGAAAAGCTTGCTGACGTCTTTCGCATAGTAGAAGTTCCAGTTTGGAAAACTACAGACTCAAAGTTTTTTGACAAGCTTTGGGAAGAAAAGCTTGCAAAACTTGCAGAAAGTGGATACAAGGAAGTAGCACTTTACCACACGATTTTAAGCAGAGCTTTGGAAAAAGTAAAGTCTACTTTTGGGAAGAGAGAAGAAAGCGTTACTTGTGGTGAGTTTTTGTTCTTTTTGCTTAAGTCGTTCTTAGAGTTAGCAGAAGAAACGAAAGCAGTTTACTATCAAAACTTTTTAGAAACAGTAACTCGAAAACTTGCGATAAGTTTGGTATCAAGAGTGAGGGCGACTTTTTCCGATCTTTTTGACGAGTTTGATCATAACGCTCAAGCAAAAACGGTAGAAAGTTTGAAAGACGCTTTTTTGTCTCGCATTTTGGAGGACCTAAGTAAAATTAAGGAAACTGACTCTTACGACGGTTTACCTTTTTCTACGAGAGTTACTTCTTCCTTGTTATCACTTTTCGTTTTGGACGCGTTTGAAGTTTTGGGTAGGGCCGTCGTTTTTAAGAAAGACGTAGAGCTTTTTAAGAGTAAGGATACTTCCCCAAGCTTGCTAGTTGCAGAGATTGCTTTAAACAAGTTCCCTGCTCGCAAAATTGACTCTTTTTACTACAACTACTTTGAACCTATGGTGAGCACGTTAGAAAACGGAATTAAAAGTGGTTTTCTTAAAGAAGCAAGTGAGTACTTTTGGAAGGGAAAAGTCGAGTTTTTAAGGGAAGGAATTTTTAACGTTTTGTACGACTTTCTGAAGGAACACGGTAGAAGCAAAGAACTCGAAAAAAGAATCGACGCGTTGGCAGGTTTTTTGAACGTTAACTTAGGCGTAAAAAGCAGTTTAGCAAAAAGAAAGCAAAAAACGACTATTAATCAAGAAAACGTAGTCTTTTTTGACGGATTAACTCTTAACGAAATTTCTGGTACGGTTGACGGTATTATTAAAAAGAGTTTCCCCGACTGGGGAAACGTTCGTAAAGTTTTTACTTCGGCAACTCTTTCTTCTGGTTACGTTGACGGAGTTCCTAGTTTTAACTTCTTTTTGAGAAGCGTAGGTATAAAGACTGCTAAAGACAGAGAAAAGTCTAGGGCGTTCGTAGTTGCTTCTCCTTTTAACTACAAAGAAAATTCTCTCTTTTACTTACCTGACGACGTTCCTCGTTTAAAGGAAGGAACTTCGGCTTCCGTTTCTGAGACTTGGAAGTCTTACGTGACTGAAAAGCTGAAAGAGGTAATTTTTTACGCTAAAGGAGGAGTTCTCGTTCTTTCTACTAGCAACGAACTAGTTTATTACTTAAGAGAGAACTTAAAAGAATTCTTTAAACAGAACGACGTAGAAGTTTTTTTTCAAGGATATATTCCTTTAAGAGAAATACAGGCAAGGTTTGGTAAGGTAGATCCTAACGAAGTTAAGCAAGTGCTAATAGCGGGTCCACTTTTCTGGCAAGGTTTTGACGTTCCAGGTGAAGGGTTGACTCACGTCGTCATTTTGAAGTTACCTTTCTTTGAGCCAGAAAGTCCTTACAACGTAATGGTAACCAAAAGAGAATACGAAAGTTTGTTGAGGTTTTACGTGGAAAAGAAAGAGCTTCCTTGGAAAAAAGCACACCAGTTAGCCGACAAGTACGTGTTTCAGAACGTGATCATACCTGCAGCAGTGCTTCAGTTTAGGCAAGGAGTAGGAAGGTTGATAAGAACGGAAACAGACAGAGGTTTAGTGACTTGTTTTGACGACAGGCTCGTAACTAAGAAGTACGGAGAAAAGTTTGCACAAATGTTAGCTATGCCTTACACTAGAAAGAAGGAAGACGTGTTTGCTTTTTTGAAGAAAACTGGATTGTTAGCACCTAGGTTTGAAGAAAAAGCAAGTGCTCAAAAAAACGTAGAGGGCGTGGTTAGATTGGTTCCAGCTTTTTCTTCGTAAGTTTTTCTTTCCGTTTGTTTTTTCGTTATTTTTTAAGATGAGATGAGAAGCACTCGTAAGTTTAGTACCGTTTCTCGCTCTCACGAAAGCGAAAGAAGAGTGCTCGTAGTGGTCGAATCTCCGACCAAAGCGAGGTACGTCGGTAAGATCCTTAACGAAAAGAAAGAAAAAAAGTTTGGTTTGTCGTCTGTCGTTCCTGACGTTCGTTACGACGTCGTTGCAACTTGTGGACACGTGATCGACTTACCTGCAAACGAAATGGGAGTTTATTCAGACGGAGAAAGATACTACCTTAGCTTTACCTACAGAAGCAAGAAACAACGAGAGTTAGTCGAGAAGTTAAAAAAAAGGCTCGAAGAAGGAAGGTACGAGTCCGTTTACCTTGCGACTGATCCTGACAGAGAAGGTGAAGCAATAAGTTATCACCTTTATCGAGAATTTGCTAGCGTTTTTCCTGAGAATAAGATTTTTCGTGCAAGGTTTTACGCTATTACCGAAAGTGAAGTTTGGGATGCCATTTTGAGAAGAGAAAAAATCGACTTAAACCTCGTTAAGGCACAGTTTGCTAGAAGAGCAGTTGACAGGATAATTGGATACGTGCTTTCTCCTTATTATTCTAAAGTGCTAAAGAAAACGGTTTCAGTTGGTAGAGTTCAAACTCTTGCACTCTACCTCGTTACTGAAAGGTTTAGGCAAGTAAGAGACTTCGTTCCAGAACTTTTTTACTACTTTTACGGCAGTTTTTATCCCGTTTACCTCGTCGGTGCTAGTAGCGTTTTTACTGCGAAAACGGATACTCTCCCAGTTTCGGAAAAAGGATTGATTAGAAGCGTAGCTGAGGTGCTTCAGCATTCGAAGGGATACGCAGTAGTTAACAAGAGCGTAAGAAAAGAGGTAATTCAGCCTCCTAAGCCTTTTACTACTGCTTCTCTTCAGAAAGCTGCTTTTAGAAGGTACGGTTTTTCTCCTGAGAAAACCATGAGGCTTGCTCAAAGTCTTTACGAAAAAGGGCATTGCACTTACGTAAGAACTGATTCAGTTGACGTTTCTCCAGAGGGATACTTGCTTGCGAGAGAGTTTATAGAAAAGCACTTTGGCGAACACTACTTGAACGACAGACCAATTTTTTTAAACGAAAACTTCGAAGAAGAAAGAAGAAAGAAACACGCTCACGAGTGTATAAGGCCTCTTCACTTTGGCGTTCCTACCAATCTCAACGAGGACGAGCAAAGGCTTTTTTACCTCATAAAGTCTAACTTTTTAGCTTCTCACATGAAGCTAGCGGTGATTAGTAAAGTAGGTTTAGAAATTTTACCTTCTTACTTTGATCCTTTGTATAAAAGCAAAGTAGAAAAAATTATGAAGGACGAGGACGTAAGAAAGGCTTTGACTTTTAAAGCGGAAGGAAGCAACGTGGTTTTTGACGGATTTTTGAAGGTATTGAAAGACGAGTTTAGACCAGAAAACGAGCACCTTTTTTCCTTTAACGAAGGACAAGCGTTGAACGGGTTGATTAGTTTGAAAAAAGGAAAAACTCAGCCACCTAATTTAACGTCTCCTGAGGAATTGGTTGACGTTCTCGAGAAAAAGGGAGTAGGAAGACCTTCTACTTACGCTAGCGTGTTTAAAACTTTAAAAGAAAGAAACTACGTAACTGGGAAAAGCAAGCTCGTTCCTACCGTTTTTTCTGAAAAGTTGATAGCTCAAGTCGAAAGAAAAGAAAGTGAAAAGAGCAAGGAAGGGAAGGGAATACTGATAGACGCCGACTTTACGGCAAAGATGGAAGCAGAATTAGACGAGGTAGCAAGTGGAAAACTTGCTCCAGATACCGTAATAAAAAACCTCGTAGACCAAATAAGGGAAGTTTATCCACTTAAGTACGTGGTTCCTAAGGTTTCTAAAGAAGAATCTAGCGAAGTCAAAGAGCAAGCACGTCTTACGAAAGGTGCAAGCTTGGGGGGAATGTCTTCTAAAAAATTAAAAACTTCAAAAGAAAAAAGAAAAAAGCTTCTTACGGTTGCTTTAAGCTAATCTAACTTAGTAATACGAAAAGTTTTTTAGCTATTTACTTTTTATACTTTTTAAGAGGAGAAGTTAAAACGGATTAAAAAAAGGAGGAAAAAAGTGAGCAAAGGAGGAAACTTAGGAAAACCTAATTCACTTTTAGCGAGAATTTTGCAAAAGTGGAAAGAAGAACAGGAAGAACTTCTTCGCAAGTTAAGGGAGGTTAGAAACAAGTTGTTTTATTCACCTGAAATAGTTCCCGACTTGGGAAAGAGGGGAGAATACGACAGAAACGGCTTTTTAAGTTTTTACGCTCCTGACACTTTTATGAAAAAGCACAACCTTAAAGAGCACGTCGGAAAGGTTCTTATGCAAACTGGAAACTACAAGTATTCCGTTCCGTTTTTGAAAGTTGGGTACGATCACTACTCTGGTTTGGAAAAAATACTTAAAAAACTACTTCCTCCTCAGTACAGGTTTAATCTTAAAAAGCAAGAGTTAAGGAATCAAGAGAGTTCTCTTCTTCTTCAAAAAAGATCTGCTCCTTCTTTTAAAACGAGTGCTAGTTTAAGGCTTGGAAGGTAGTTTAGAAGCTTTTACGGTTAATTCTCGAAGGTTTTCGTTTCGTTTTAAGAGTTTTCCTAATTCTGTTTTTTCAAGAACTTCGTAAAGTTCGTCGACGAACTTTTTAAGGAGTTCTTCTTTAAGAAGTTCGTGTTTTTTGCGAAGGTTAGGATTTTTTAGTCGAAAGGAAAGAGGAACGAATCCTGAAGCAGTAAGAGGTATTTCGTCAGTAGTTTTTAAGTAAAGTCCTCTGTAAAGCTTGCTTCCTTTAACGGGAGTAGGGCTGACGAAACCAGCAATTTCGAAAGCAGAGTAGGGGACGTAAATTCTTAAGCGTCCACTTTTTTTCCAAATTTTGACGGATTTGCAATAAAGCTTACCAGAAAGTCCAATAGTTGAGCAAAAAAATTTAGACTTTACTTGCTTTACTGCGAATTCTAGGACGAACCAGTTGTTCTCGCTTGAAAAGAAGTCGGTTAGTTTTTTCTTTTCGTAGTTTTTCGTTTCAAACGCGGTTTTCACTTCGTATTTCGTTAATTTTTTCGTTATTTTTATTTAGCCTTAACGAGAGGAGGTATTACTCGTAGAAAGAAAGTTAACGAAAGAGTTGTACGTTTCTGAAGTAGTTCTTTTTTTTAGTAATAGGGTGCGAAAGAGAGTAATTCTTGCTGGAGAAAGAAGTTTAGAAGAGGAGTTAAGTGAAGCTTTGTTTTATTCAAACGTTCAAGAAGTAATCGAGGCAGTTAAGAAAGTCTTTAACGAACTTCGTAAAAACACAAACGACTTAGTTCAAATCGTAAAGTGTGAAGCTGACGGAATTGAGATTTTGATAAAAGTTAAAGAGAAAGAAAAACGAAAAAAATGAGTTTTATGGTTTTTAAGTAATTTTTAATAGTCTTTATAGTCTTAAACCTCTTGAAAAGCTATTAAGACTAACAAGACCAATAAGACTATTTAGACTATAAAAATTAAAGACTATAAAGACTATAAGACTATAAGACTATAATTCTTCACACAAGGGTGAGTACCTTCCTTTGTCTTTTTTCAGGAGCAGTCCTTTGTTTAGCATTTGAAGCATTTGATTTTTTACGGTGTGGTAGTTTTTGTTTAAAAATTCTGCTACTTCTTTGGGAGTTGCTTCTCCTCCGAGTTCTCTTATTGCCTTTACGACTTTTCTTTGTTCTTCTGCCATAGTTACTTCTCTTGCGTCTCCTAAGACTTTCCAAATACCTTCTTCAAAGGAAAGCCCTAAGTTTATTTCCTGGAAGTCTCTCGAAACTACTTCCAAAGTTCCAGCGTTAGTTCCTCTCGTTCTTTTGAGAAGAAGGACGTTGTCGACTGCTGCAGAAGTTCCCGTAGTTCCTAAGACTGCGTCCAGAGGATCGTCTGCGTCTGCTTTTCTCTGGTGGTGAACTATTAAGACGTTAATTCCACTTGAAGTTAAGTCTTTAAAGAGTTCTAGGGCTTCGTAGTCTAAAAGGTAAAGGTCTTCCTTTTTCTTAGCAACTGGTTTTATTTTAGCCCAGGGGTCTACTATCAAGAGGTCTGGAAGAAAGTCTTGAGCAACGGAAGAGAGGTACTTCCATCCTCCTCTTCCTATTCTCAAGTCGTTTTTAGTAGGGAAGAGCAAAAAGAGTTTATTTAAGTTTTCTCCTTTTAAGGTTTTAATCCTCTTTTGCAACCTTCCTGGAGTGTCTTCCAGAGCTAAGTAGACTACTTTTTTACCAATTCTTGCTAAGTCTACGCTTATTTGCAGAGCAAGCCAGGACTTACCTACCTTAGGTTTTCCTACTAAAATGCTTAAACCTTCTGGTAAAACGAAAGCAACGAGCCACTTTGGAGGTTTAAACTCTAACTTAGCAAGTTCGTAAGCACTGTAGGCTTTAAAGGCTTCAACAGGTTTAGTTTCCAGTTTTTTCTTGCGCGTTAAAACTTTAAGCTTTAGCGCGTCTTCTTCTGAAATTCCTAAAACTTCAATTAAGCCAGAGATTCCAGCGACGTTTTCTTCAGGTTTGGTTTCTTCGTAAGTGTGCTTAACTGCTTCCAGTCTCGTTTTCAGTTCTTCGTCTCTTCTTTCTTTGCAAAAGTTTTCTATTACCTCGAGAGCTACTTCTTTTGGAACGCCAGACTTTCTAAAAACTCCACTCACGTAAAGAACGAAGTTTTGTCTTTGCCCTTTTACGTAGTAAGGGTCGAGAAGTTCCAAAACTTCTTCAGCTAAAGCAACGGCTTTTTCTCGAGAAAGCTCTTTTGAAGTTAGTATTTCTTTTTTCGTTTCGATTTCGTTCGTTTTGGCTTTAACAATTAGGTTTTTTAGTTTTTCTTCGAGTTCTTTAGGAATTGGTTTTAAACCTTCTGCTTTTTCTACTTCGTATTCTCCAGAGGTAACGAAAAAGGTAGCGAGTCCTCCTTTGCCTTTAATCTCAAATCCGAACTTAGTCAAAAAGTTTTTGTTTTTCCTAAGTTCTTCTTCTTCGGGTGGAAGAAAGTAAAGGTGTCTGTGGTCTGGATCTTTGGTTTTTACTATTAAACCACACTCTTTTTTGAGCTTTTCTATTGGATAAAAGGAATTAAAGAGAAGAGGTTCGTCTACGTCTATCACTACGCAATCGGAACCAGTAGCAATTGCTACTCCTTCTGCGTCTTCGAAGTAGGCTTTTACTAATTCTAAGGGAATGGGATTTTTTTGGAAACCTTTCCACTCTCCTTTAGGAACGAATTTGTCTTTGACTTTCGTTAAAGGAACCACTGAAAAACCGTTTAATCTTAAGCAAAACGCAACTTGTTTGACGTTTTTTCTTTGGAAGCAGTTTGGAATTTTTAGGAAGTTTCTTTTTAACTTTACTTTTTTAACGTTCACTTTACGTCCTCCGTTAAAAAAGTTGAAGGTTCGTTAGTGAAGACGATGGAAGCTTTAAAAAGTTTTTTAAGCAGACCTCTTGACGAAAAACGAAAGTGTGCTTTATAATAATACAAAACGACCCCCGTTAGTTTTTAGTTACTTCCCCCGAAATTTAAAGGTCTCTGAATCCCCCGAAATTCAGAGACCTTTTTTTATTTTTTTCTCGTTCTTTTTTACTTTCTCACTTCACTTTAGTTCCTCCTTAATTTAAGTTCTTTTTACTTGAGAAGTTATCGTCTCACTTGCCTGACTTCGTTTTTGTAGTGCTAACTTTATCATTTTTCTTACGGTTTCTGAAAGAGTTAGTCCAGTTTTTTGAGATTCTCTTTTGATTTGATCGAAGACTTCTTTCTCTAATCTAAGTGCTATCATTTTGTCGTGTTTTTTGTAAAGTTTTGCCATGGTTAGCGTTTTCCTCGACTTTGTGTTTGAAAGTTTTGTATAACACGAAAAGGCAAAAAAGTCAAGGGATTTGGGTTTTTAGTAAGTGATTTTTAAAGATTACTAGGATCGTTAAAGCTATTAAGATCGTTAAGACTACTAAGGTTATCGAGACTATTGAGACTAATTAGACTAAATTGAGTTTTTCAAAAAACGGTGCAACGAGAAGAAACGACGAAACGACGAAAGATAATAAAGGCAATTTACTTAGTTATTTTAAGGTTAAAAGCTTCAAGTTAAGGTGCTTTAAAAGTTAGAAAAAGAATCGTGAAAAAGGTATACAAGTTAGGCGTTTTTCAGGGAACTGCTGAAGAAGTTAAAAGCTTGCTTATTAGAAAGTACTTAGAAGAAAACAAAACTTTAAGAGAAGTAGGAAAGGAGCTCGGAGTAACTCACGAAAGAGTTAGACAGCTTTTAAAGAGGTTAAGAATAAAGAGAAAAAACAGAGGTAGGTTAAGCAAGACGGACGTCGTAAACTTTGAAGAAGTGTTGAAACTTTACGAGCGTCGTAATCTACCTTTGGCGGAGATAGGGAGAAGGTGTGGAGTTAGTGCTTACACGATTGCTAAAGTGCTAAAGAATAACGGAGTTAAGTTGAGAAGGAGAGGTTGGATCGTAGTGAGAAGAAGAAAGTTTTTTCTAAACGACGAAGATAAAGAAGTTTTGAGAAAGATGTACTTAGAAAGAAAGATGTCGACGCAGAGAATAGCGAGAAAGTTTGGGGTTTCCCCGATTACCGTGTACAGAAAACTAAAGGAAATGGGCGTCCCGACGAGGTGGTGGTTGAGTTTAAGATTGAGAAAAAAGCAGGAGGCGTCGTCGTGTACGACTACTTAATTATTGCAGAAAAAAAGACTCTTGCTGAAGACGTCGCTAAAGCTTTTAAGTTTAGAAAGTTCCAAAGCGGTTGGATAGAGGCAGAAGATCCAGAGATAGGGAAAGCTAAAATACTTTGGGTGTTTGGTCACGTTTTGAGAATAGACGTTAACGAGACTTTTAAAAGTGCAGGTTATCCTGAAAAGTTTCCCGTTTTTCCAGAAAGGTTAATTTTAACTCCTGAAGACAAAAGAAAGAGCTTGTTAAAGGCTTTAGGAAGTGAGATAAAAAAAGGAAGTTGGAAGTACGTCGTTAACGCAGGCGACCCAGACAGAGAAGGGGAGCTTCTCGTGAGAGAGGTTTTAGGTTACTTTAAAGTTCCCGAAAACAAGGTCTTAAGGTTGTGGTTTAATTCTCAGGAAAGTGAGGCTTTAAGAAAGGCTTTGCTTGCGATGAGACCTGCGAGCGACTACGGACACGTCTACGTAGCTGGTCTTGCAAGACAGATAGGAGATCTTTGGTTTGGTATTAACGGTTCTAGGGCGCTTCACCGCATTACCAACAACTACAACCTCTCTATAGGAAGAGTGCAAACTCCAGTTTTAAAGCTGATAGTCGACAGGTACTTTGAAGTGAAGAACTTTAAGCCAGAAGATTACTACGTGGTGTGGATAGAAGTCGAAAAAGAAGGCAAAACGGCGCGGGCTGCTTATCTTAAAAAAGAAAGTGGTCTCGTTAAAAAAGAAGAAGCACGAAAGATATTTCAGGCAGTTAAAAACGAAAAAACTGCTTTAGTAAAAGAAGTAGAGAAAAAAAAGCACAAAAAGCTTCCTCCTAACCTTTACGTGTTGTCTTCTTTGATAAAAGACGCTGGGAAGTTTGGTTTCACTGCTCAAAAGACTTTAGAAGTCGTTCAAAAGCTTTACGAACACTACAAGTGCGTTTCTTATCCGAGAACTGAGTCTTGTTATCTTGCTACGGCAGACAGACCTTACGTGGAGAAAGTTTTGAGGAGGTTAGGTTACGAGCAATTTCTTTCAAAAATACCTGACGGAATTTTTAACGACGAAGACGTAAGTGAAGCAGGACATCACGCGATAATTCCCATTAACAAACTTCCTGATAACGCTAGCAAAGACGAAAGACTTATTTACGACTTGATACTTAGAAGGTTTATTGCTCAGTTTTATCCTGCTTACGAATACGAGTTAACTAAGGTTATTTTCGAGTGTGGAGGTTACGAATTTCAGGCAGTAGGCAAAGTGGACCTTAACTTAGGATGGAAGTCAGTTTACCTCGACCTCGAGAAAAAAGAGAAGGAAAGCAAAAAGGAAAGGGAGCTAAAAGAGGAAAGTGAGAACGGCGAAAGTGAGGAAAACGTTCAAGAAGGGCTACCTAAGTTCGTGAAAGAGGAAAAGGTAAAAAAAGTAGAAGACGGCGTAGAAAAGAGACAAACTTCTCCACCACCTTTGTATACTTCTAGCACTTTGGTCGCTGAAATGAAGAAAAAAGGTCTTGGCACTGAAGCTACGAGAAGCACTTTTGAGACTCTTCTCTTAAAGAGAGGATACGTCTACAGAGACGCTAAAAACAAGCTTTATCCTACTGAAAAAGGAATGAGTCTTGTCGAGCTAGTTAAAAACGAGCAATTTGCGTCCGTTGACTACACGGCAGAGTGGGAAGTGATGCTCGACAGGATTTTGAGAAAGAGGGAAGTTAACTTAAAGGAGAAGTTTTTGTTGGGAGTGAAAGAGTTGACTCTTAACTTCGTTAAGAAGTTAGAGAAAAACGCTAACGTAAACGAGATAAGAGTTCTTTCAGAAAGCTCAAAGAAAAAGGCAATTGAAGACTTTAAAAGAAAGAACAAAAGAGAAGGAAAGAAGAAGCGATACGGAAAAAAACTCTTTTTAAGTAAGAAAAGAAGAAGCTAAACTGAAAAAAGGAGGCGTAGGATGTACGGTTATTCAGGTTACTTGAAGGTTTTGAAAGTTGAGAGGTGTTCGTCAAAAAACGCCGTTTGTTACAGGTGTCGCGAAAAGGTTTTTGGCGAACCTATTTGGGTAGTAGTTGGATACCAAACTGCTTACCCTTTTTGTAAGGATTGTAGTCGTCTTTTAGGTTTGGAAGACGTGAGGTTAAGTAGGGAATTAAGCAAGGAAAGAGAGATAGAAACGAACGTCGTTAAGAGTTGGTATGAAAGAGAACGATAACGGAAGTTTAAACGCAGAGCAAAACGAAAGTGCGGTTGCTTTACGCGAAGACGTAGGAGAAGTTCGACGAGTTAAAACGAACGGAATTAACGACGTAAATCTTTTAAGGTGGAAAGAATACGACGAGATAATTACTGATAGTCTTTGGATTTTTAACAAAAGAGACGCGTCAGGAGCTCATCACGGTTGGTATTGGGGAAATTTTATTCCTCAAATTCCCCGTCAAGTGATGCTTAGGTATACGAAAAAAGGAGACTGGGTTTTAGATCCTTTCGTTGGAAGTGGAACGACCTTAATTGAGTGTAGGAGGTTAGGGAGAAACGGAATTGGTATAGAACTAAATCCAGAAGTAGCAGAAAAAGCAAAAGAACTAATAGAAAAAGAACGAAACGAGGATAACGTAATCACAGAAGTAATCGTTGGAGACAGCAGAACGACAGACGTAAAACGAATTTCGTCTAAATACGGTATTAGTAGTGTTCAATTAATTATTATGCATCCACCGTATCACGACGTTATTAAGTTCTCAAACGACAAGCGGGATCTTTCAAATGCAAAAAATACAAAAGAATTTTTGAAAACGTTTAGGCAAGTAGTCGAAAACGTCACTCCACTTTTAGAAAAAGGACGATATCTTGCTTTAGTTATTGGTGATAAATATTCCAAAGGCGAATGGATACCTTTGGGGTTTTACTGTATGAATGAGGTATTAAAAAGAGGATATTTATTAAAAAGCATAGTCGTAAAAAATTTTGAAGAAACGAGAGGAAAGAGAAGTCAAAAAAAACTTTGGAGGTATAGAGCATTAGTTGGTGGGTTCTACGTTTTCAAACACGAATACGTAATGATTTTTAGAAAGAAGTGAAGAAGTTTTTAGTTTGGTTCTGATAAGTGAAGTTTTACGAAACAGTTTGGTCGTTATTTTTTAGAAAACGTAAAAAAACGAGGTTAAGCTAGAGAAAATGAAAGTGATAGAAAAAATCAAACAAGCTCTCGTCGAGAAGGGGTATTACGCAGAGGACGACTTAGCTTATTCTCTTTACTTTGCATTAAATGCAAAACCTACTTCGGGGGCTATACTCGAAGGACCACCAGGAACGGGAAAGACTTTTTTAGCGGAAACGACGGCCGAGGTGATAGGTGCTGATTTAGTGGTTTACCAGTGCTTTCCTAATACGAGGGAAGACGACTTGATGATAAAGCTCGTTCCTGACGACCAAAGTCCAGTTGGGGTAAAAAAGTTCGAAGGAATTATTCCTCAGGCGATAAGTCTTTTGAAAGAAGGGAAAAAAGTAGTGCTTTTGCTTGACGAGTGGGACAAAACCAGACCGTCAGCAGATGCCTTTCTTTTGGACTTTTTGCAGAGACACAGGATTAGGTACGGAGACTATAAAGCTAACTTAACTTCAGAAGAAGCTGAAAACTTAATCGTGTTTTTGACTTCTAACGGATTTCGTGAAATTTCGGAGCCCTTGATTAGAAGGTTACCAGTTATACACTTGTTTCCACCGTCTTTGCCGATCGTTGCTAAAGCTCTTTTAAAAGATCACGAAAACAATCCTTATCTTCCTTTAGCTTTGAAAATTTACGCTGCAGGTTTGAAGGCTTTTAGTGAGGAAAGGTTGGGGAAGCCCGTAACCATACAAGAGCTCAAGCAATTTCTCGACGCTATGAAAGTGCTTCGAGAAAAAGACGAAAACTACTCGTGGCAAAAGGTTTTGTTTGCTTTCGTAAGCAAAGAACCAGAAGCACACGAAGTTCTTTTGTCTTATCTTATTGAAGTAACTGAGAAAGACATTTTAGAAGCAAGCAAGATTTCTAGTTTACTGGTTGACAAAAGTTTAGAAAAAAAAGCAGTAAGCGAAGAGGAAGCGGAAACCATTGCTAAGGCCGTTTTTGACGAAACGTCTGAAAAGGTAGGTGAAAAGGTAGGTGAAGGAGAAGAAAAGAAAGAAGTAGAAAAGGCGTTTTTTTTGTTTAAAAATATTAGAGAAGAGCTAGAAAAGACTCACGCAAGAATTAAGTCTTGGTCTCGTAAAGTAAGAAAAAGTGAGGTGGAGGAAAGTGCTTCGTTGGTGATACATGCAAAGCCGAGTCAGCCTTTAAGTAGTTTGGAGACTTTTTTAAGCAGACTTCTTGCTGAGGAATTTACTAAAAAAGGACGAAGTTTGTCTTACGAGGACTATCTAAAACACGTGATTATAAAAGAAGGATACTGTGCGTTGCTTTTAAAACCTGACAAGGAAGTAGTTCTTTCTTTAAGCGACTTAAACGAGAGAGAAAGTGAGAAAAACGTAGTTAGGACGTTAGAGTCTCAATTTGACGCAAGTTTAGTTAAGAAGTTTTTAGACGATTACCTTTGCATGCTAAAGGAATTTGAGAATTCAAAAGAGGGTTATCCCGTCGTAGAAGTAGCAGACAAGTTTTGTGTAACCTTAGTTGACGACCGAACGAAAAATTCAAAAAACTTAAAGTTTTTAAAAAGTAAAGACGTTAATTTAAAGGTGTTAAAAAAGTTAGATAGCGTGATATTTTCGTCTTCTTTTATTAGATGTCCTAATTTAAAATTAAAGAAATTGCCGCAAGGGTTGGTGCTCGTTTTCGAAAAGGACGAGTCTTCGATCTGGAACTACTGGTGCTTTGACTCTAAGAAAGGAAAGTTGATTTGGGAAGTTTTGTTAAGATTCGTGCCGACGAGTGATAGAAGTAAAAACGCAGAATTAATTAACTACTTTAAAAACACTTGTTGGAAAGTGTACCTTTTAAAGTCTACCATTAGTTGGATCGTAGACGTTCTTAAAAGTGAAGTTCAAAAGAAAAAGTTAAGCAGTGTTAGAGAAAGCAGTGTTAAAGAAAGTAATGTTAAAGAAAGTAATGTTAAAGAAAGTAATGTTAAAGAAAGTAATGTTAAAGAAAGCAGTGTTAAAGAAAGTAATGCTAACGAGACGAGATTAAGTTTAGTCAAAAACGAATCTTTAGATCTTTTTAAGAAGTTAATTGAAGTAAACGACACTACCGTGGCAGAGTCGACTTTGAACTTTTTGGAAGAAGTGAAAAGGGAAGTGGAAGAAAGAAAAAAGACGTGCGTCGACGTGATTTGGGAAGACTTAAAAAATTACTTTCCTAACGTAAACAAAGTAACACCTGATTTGTTAGTTGAGTGCGCCGAAAAAAAGGTAACAGACTTTTTGGTGAAGTGGGATAAAGACGGGAAGTACGAATTCAACCTTTCAGAAGGAGAGGATGCTTTTTGGAAAAAATCTGCATTTTTTCTCGTTAAGTACGACGACAAAGGAAACTTAACTCGTAGTGCTGAGTTGTTTAATTTTAGTTTGGAAGAAACGGTAAGCCGTTCGTTGTATTGCTTGTGTAAATTAAGGGAATTAACAAGCGTTAGTGCTTTAAAAGAAGAAGAGTTAAGGTTTTTTAATTATAAAAGAAACGCAAAAGAACTAACCGACTTCCTTAAAAATCTTTACTCGTTCACGAGAAAAGTTTTTCCGTCACTTACAATAACAAGTGGTTTTAACAACGTTGATAGTGAACTTGTGAAAGTTTTTAGACCGTATTTTTTAAGAGGAGGGGGAAAGAAGGTAGGAAGTTGGTTCTTATCAGATTTTAAAAGGGCGTCGTGCGGTACTGATCAGCCGTTATCGAACTTTAACTTTTACTTTCCCTTTTTGATAAGATCTTATCCTTTAAAGTTAACGCAAAGATACTGGTTTTGCAATACATTTTGCAATACAGAGGGCGTTGAAAAAGTTGCCGTTCTTCACTTCCTAACGGCTTTTCTTAATTCGGGAAAATTAAATTCGGAAAAATTAAAATCGTTTGCAAAGGTATTTGGCGAGCGTCCTGAAGAC
>Ga0071330_1057380_pt1 | contig 69938 bp, 73 predicted proteins | sample GBScel77sediment_FD_63802 | JGI IMG/M metagenome (GOLD analysis project Ga0071330, IMG submission 63802) | Hot spring sediment microbial communities from Great Boiling Spring, Nevada - Cellulolytic enrichment Sediment 77C v2 (version 2) | ecosystem: Environmental > Aquatic > Thermal springs >...
TCAGGTACGCCCTGAAAAACGCTCTGGTACCCATCTTCACGATGATGGGACTTCAGTTTGCACTCCTTCTGGGAGGTGCGGTCCTCACAGAAACCACTTTCTCCTGGCCTGGTCTTGGAAGCTACCTTGTGATGAAGATCAGATACAGGGACTTCCCTGCCATACAGGGCACGGTTGTTTTCTTCGCTTTGATCGTGGTGGTGATAAGCATTCTCGTCGACGTGATCAACGCCTTGATAGATCCTAGGGTGAGATACTGAAAAGAGCGGGACACGCCCGCTCACAGTAATTTTTCGAGATTCTTCTTCACTTCGTCTATGAACTCTTCGAGAGTGACATACTTGTCGATTGATGGTTCTGTGAAGGGCTGAAGGTCTTTTGTGATCACACCAGATTCTATGGTGTTTATCACGGCCTTTTCCAGTTTGTCTGCGAATTCACACACCTCCGGTGTTCCGTCGAGTTCTCCTCTCTTTCTTATGGCACCCGTCCACGCGAAGATCGATGCGGTTGGATTCGTCGAGGTCTTTTCTCCCTTCAGATATCTGTAGTAGTGTCTCCTCACCGTGCCGTGGGCTGCTTCGAACTCGTAGACGCCATCGGGGGAGACGAGAACCGACGTCATGAGACCGAGACTACCGAATCCTGAAGCGATCATATCGGACATGATGTCCCCTTCGTAGTTCATACAGGCCCAGAGCATACCCCCTTCACTTCTCAAAATCTGTGCAGCCGCATCATCTATGAGCATGTATCTGTAGTTCACGCCGGCTTTTTCGAGTTCTTCTTTTCTTTTGTCGACCTCTTCCTGGAAGATGTCTTTGAAGTACGCGTGGTACACCTTGGAGATCGTGTCTTTCGTCGCAAACCAGATGTCGACCTTTTCAGAGATGGCGTAGTTTATACACGACTGAGCGAAGCTTCTGATCGATTTCTCCAAGTTGTGCATCGCCATGACCACACCGTTTCCTTCGAATTTGTGTACGAGGAGTGTTTTGTTCTCTTTGTTTCTGACCACGAGTTCCACTTCCGCCGGGCCTTCCACTTTCACTTCCACAGCGTTGTATATGTCACCGTAAGCGTGCCTTCCTATGATGATCGGTTTCTTCCAGCGCTTCACTAGTGGTGGCACGTTTTTCACCATGATGGGTTTTCTGAAAACCGTTCCATCAAGGTACGCTCTGATCGTTGCGTTCGGACTCTTCCAGGCTTTCTTCAGATTGTACTCCTTTACCCTCTCCGCATCCGGGGTGATCGTGGCGCACTTGACGCCGACACCGTACTTTTTGATAGCTTTTGCTGCTTCGATCGTGATCTGATCGTCTGTTTCGTCTCTCTTCTTTATTCCGAGGTCGAAGTAAACCAGCTGGACGTCGAGGTAGGGAAGGATGAGTTTTTCCTTGATCATCTTCCACATCACACGTGCCATCTCGTCACCGTCGAGTTCAACAATGGGATTTTTGACCCTTATCTTCTCCATCCTTTGTACCTCCTTTTCTGCAATGGCTGCTATTACTATGATACCATCCTTTCCCAAGTAGATCTTCATCATTTCATTCAACACATTCATGAAATTTTGTCTGAATTGATATCAGCTTCCAAATAAAAGAAATCACATGCCAAAACCAGATTCTCGAAAAGACAGGTACTCAAAGAAATCATCGTGAGGTACAAAATATGAAGATGCCTTCCGCACCCTCTTTCATTTAAATAGCAGAACCCTGAGAGCGCCCTTTTCCTGAAGGGTCTTTGCAACATCAGGTGAATCCGTCACGTATATCCTGTCTCTTCTTACTTCGTCCGGTACGGTATCTACTTTCACAGCGGTTTCGTCTTTTTCCAAAACGAAATCTGCGTCCTCTTTGGAAACTTCAATGGTCAACGGTTCACCCACGAATGGATCGTCTTTCTTCATGTAGGTCTGGAAGTCTTCTTTCAGCTCTTGAGCAACGTATTTTAGAATCTTTATGAAGTTGTCCTTATCCACGTAACCGGGAAGATATCCCAGACCTTCCTTTCCTTTGAAAAAGAAAAACGTAGGTGTTCCCCTCACACCGAATCCAACAAAGAGATCTCTGTAGCTAACCGATTCCTCTCCCAGGACTTCCTTCGCGAAAAGTGTGGTTTTTTCATCTGTAGCGTACAGCTCGATGAAGACGAAATTTGGAATCAGAATTTCCTGGAAATCATCTTTCGGGAGTACTTCTTTCTTAAACAGATTACAGTAGTAACAGGTAGGACTCGAGAACATCATGATCAACTTTCTCTGGGTGATGTTCGCAAGTCTGTAGGCATCATCTAAAGTGAGGGCCAGTGAGAGAACACTCAAAGCCAAAATCGCGATGATTAAGAACCTTTTCACAGTACCATCCTCCCATCAGTATGTGATGAACTTTCCTGTGAGAATAAGCACTCCCACGAGAACGAGTGAGAGAGAACCCACTACTTTGAGAACGTTCATCCACACAGGCTTTTTGAAGCTGACACGGTTCAAAAGTTTGTTGACGAACCCTCCCATCAGGATGAATGGAATTGAAATGCCCAAAGAGTAGAGGAAAAGAAGCACTCCCCCCTTCACCGGTTCTCTTCCACTCGCCACTATCGCGAGGATGCTTCCCAGTATAGGACTCGAACAGGGAATCCACACGAGCCCCACGCTACCGCCAAGTAAAAAACCGTTCAGAAATCCCCCGTCTTTGTAGCGCCACACGTTGGGATTCTTCTTCATCTTTATGATTTCAACATCGAACAGATAAAACAGTCCAAAGACTACGAGGACAAGCCCAGAAACCCATGTGAGTATGTAAGCAGGAATGAAATTCCCAAACAGACCAAAAAGAACTCCTATGACCGAAAAGAGAGAAGATATTCCCACGAAAAAACCTATGACTTTCAAAAAATCTCCTTTCGAGGCAAAGAGCACGCCAAGAAAAGCGGGGATCAATGGCAGGACACACGGGCTGAAAAATGCGAGAACCCCGTATCCGAGAGCCATCCAGTAACTCACTTCCGCGACGGCGAAACTCATGTCATCTCTCCTCTTCTTTTCTACTGAAAAAGTCTACAATAATTATAACATGGAAACACCCCCTCACAACGAGGGGGCTGATGATTCAGTTCGAATGATAGTACAGAAGCTTCACGTCGATTTCATCGAGAGATTTCACGAACTTCTCGTGGTCAATGTTTTCCACCCTGAGTGTGGCAAGGTAAGAATCTTTTCCTTCTTCAAAAAGTGTTGCGATAGAGATGATGTTTCCACCCGCTTCATAGATCCTCTTTGCCACTTCGAGAAGTTCACCCGGTTTGTCAGGCATTTCCATCGTGTACCTTATGGTTCCTTCCCTCTTGGTTCCGAATATTTCCACAAAGACTTTGAAAATATCCGTCTGTGTGATGATTCCAACGAGACGTCCCGCATCGTCAACCACAGGGAGTCCACTTATGTCCTTCTCTTCCATTATCCTTGCCGCATCTTCTATCGGTGCGTTTTCGTTCACTGTGACGACATTTTTTGTCATGATCTCCTCGATTTTGAGTTTGGAAAGAAGGTAGTGGAGTTCCCAGATGTTGAGTGTCGTGGCTTTGGATGGAGACGCGTAGAGGAGATCTTTTTCTGTCACGATACCGATGATCTTTTCATCTTTCATCACTATGAGGCGCTTGATTTTGTTCTGTTTCATGAGTTTGAGGGCCTCGGAAAAAGAGGTCTCCGGAGCGACGGTGATGGGATTTCTCGTCATGAAATCTTTGACAAGCATACTTTCCCCCCTTATGCAACACCAAGATAGGCCTTTCTGACCATTTCGTTATTCAGAAGGTCGCTGGCTTTTCCTTCGAGAACGATCTGTCCAGTTTCGAGAACATAACCGTAGTGGGCAACCTTCAAAGCGCCGAGGGCGTTCTGTTCCACCAGGAGAATGGTTGTTCCTTCCTGATTGATCTTCTGGATGACCTCGAAAACTTCGGAGACCAAAATGGGGGCAAGACCCAGAGAAGGTTCGTCCATCATCAGAAGCTTTGGTCTGCTCATCAAAGCCCTTCCAATTGCGAGCATCTGCTGTTCTCCACCGGAAAGAGTGCCCCCAAGCTGTTTCAATCTCTCTTTCAACCTCGGGAAGAGCGAGAAGATCCATTCCAGGTCACGTTTTATTCCCTCTTTGTCTTTCCGGTTGTACGCTCCCATCATGAGATTCTCGTAGACGGTGAGTTCTGGAAAGATCCTTCTTCCTTCGGGAACCAGGGCTATTCCCATTTTGTTTATCATGTGAGCAGGTTTGTTCGTTATGTCCTGGTCGTTGAAGATGATCTTTCCTTTCTGTGCTCTCACGAGTCCTGCTATCGCGGAGAGTGTTGTGGTCTTTCCCGCACCGTTTGCTCCGATCAGCGTTACGATCTGACCTCTCGGGACTTTCAGGTCTATTCCCTTGATGGCGTGGATCGCACCGTAATAAACGTGGAGAGACTGGACTTCAAGGACGATGTCAGACACTTTCCCACTCCCTTCCGAGGTAGGCCTCTATCACACGTGGATCGTTCTGAATCTCCTTCGGTGTTCCTTCTGCTATGATCCTGCCGTAGTCCATCACTATGATTCTCTCACAAATTCCCATGACCACTTTCATGTCGTGCTCTATGAGAAGCACCGTCAGGTTGAAGTCTTTTCTGATCTGTTTTATGAACTCCATGAGGTCCTCTGTTTCCTTTGGATTCATACCAGCGGCGGGTTCATCCAGCAAGATCAGTTTCGGTTCCGTTGCAAGAGCTCTGGCTATCTCCAGCTTTCTCTGCTCTCCATACGGAAGCGAGGAAGCCTTCTCGTACATCACCTTTTCGAGTCCCACCCTCTTGATGAGGTCCTTGGCTTTTTCTACCATTTCTTTTTCTTTCTTCAAATACCCGATTTTCGTGACGGCTCTCCAGAACCAAAAACGTCCGTGACCCTTTTTCGGCTTTCCGTGTTTCACAAGAATCCTGTCCGCGTCAGGATTGGAAAGAACGTGATGCTGAGCCACAAGAACGTTCTCGAGGACGGTCATGTCAGAAAAGAGCCTGATGTTTTGAAAGGTCCTTGCGATTCCAAGGTGTGTGATCTGGTACGGTCTCAAACCCGTGATATCTATACCGTTAAACACGATTCTTCCCTTTGTGGGAGTGTATATACCCGTTATCACGTTGAACACGGTTGTTTTTCCCGCGCCATTTGGTCCTATGAGACCAACGAGTTCTCCATCTCTGATCTCGTTCGTGAAATCGTCCACTGCTACGAGTCCACCGAACTGCATCGTCACACGATCCAGAAGGAGGAGAGGCTTCTTAGAAAGATCCGTGACTGTCATTTCTTTTCACCACCCTTGCGACGAGCAAAGAGCCATCTGTAAATGTTGTTCCAGGTGAGTTCTTCCCTTCCCATGATACCCCTCTGCCAGAAGATCATCACAAGGATGAAGATAGCGGATATCACGAGGATCCTCATTCCCTTTATACCGGGAACGTGTATACCAAAGAACGTGAAGGGCTCTTCCAGATCCCTGAGCCACTCAAAGAGTATCGCAAAGAGAGCAGCTCCTATGAGCGAACCCGAAATGCTGCCGAGCCCACCCAGAACTATCATAATGAGAACATAGAAGGTGAGCATGGGACCGAGTGTGGTCGTTCTGGGGTCTATCGTGGTGAGCCAGTGTGCGTAAAGTGAACCAGAAACACCCGCGAAGAACGCTCCTATGACAAAGGAGAGAAGCTGATGTTTGAAAACATTTATTCCCATGGCTTCCGCTGCTATGCGGTCTTCTCTGATAGCCTTCAGTGCCCTTCCGTAACTACTGTTCACAAGGCTTGCTATGAACAGAACCGTTACAAACAGCCAGCCGTAGTACCACCAGATGTTCGAGTATTCCGGAATTCCCTTGAGACCAAGAGGCCCGTTTGTGATTCTGATGGCGTTGAGAGCGATGATCCTTATCACTTCTGCGAAACCAAGGGATGCTATCGCGAGGTAATCACCAGAAAGCCTCAAAACCGGCCATCCTATGAGAAAAGCGAAGACGGCTGCCAGTACACCACCTGCCACTGTGGCGGTGAAAAAGTCGGTGTGTACGTTCGCAAGCCAGGGAACAATCGGCTCTATTATGAAAGACATCGCTTTTTGTTCGGGTGAAAGCGTAAGAAGAGACGCCGTGTAAGCACCTATCAATATGAAACCGGCGTGTCCAAGAGAAAAGATACCCGTGATACCGTTTATCAGGTTCAAACTCACCGCCATGATACCGTAGATGGCGATGAGCCTCACTACCCTCAGCTTGTAGCTGTCCATGTATCTATCGGCCAGATAGAGAAGAAGGGCCATGAAGATCAGAAAAACAACCGTGAGAATGAAGTTCGTTCGTGCAGATAGTTTCTTCTCCATCTTCATCACACCTTTTCCACGATTTTTTTACCGAGAAGTCCCGAAGGTTTGACGAGCAGTATGATGATCAGGATGATGAAAGCAAAGGCGTCTCTGTAACCCATAACGGCTGGAAAATAAGCCGCAAGGAATATCTCAATGAGACCGAGAAGAACACCACCGAGAACAGCTCCGGGAATTGAACCTATTCCTCCAAACACAGCCGCAATGAAAGCCTTGAGACCCGGCATGAAACCCATGTAAGGGTGCACATTTGGAAATCTCATTGCCCACATGATACCACTTGCCGCTGCGAGTGCCGAACCGAGGGCAAACGTAAAACCGATGACGGCATCCACGTTGACCCCCATGAGAGCAGTTGTTGGTATGTCCATGGAAATCGCCCTCATAGCCATTCCGATCTTTGTCCTGTAAACGATGAAAAACAACACTATCAGGATGACGATGGTGATGAAGATCACGAGGAACGTGAGAAGTGGTATTCTGGCCCCTGCTACTGTCAGAACCTTGTTCAGTATGGTTCTGTCTTTGAAAACATTCAAGAAAGACTTGGGAATGGCACCGAACACGACCACCGCGAGACTCTCAAGAAAGAAAGAAACCCCGATAGCGGTGATAAGAGCGGAAATTCTGGGAGCATTTCTCAGAGGTTTGTAAGCGACCCTGTCTATGAGAAAACCAAGTACCGCTGCCCCAAGGATTGCTACGATGGCAGAAAAAAGCGGATTCAAAGAAAGAAGAGTAGCAGCGTAGAAGGCAAAGTAAACACCCATCATCATAACATCGCCATGGGCAAAATTGATGAGCCTCAGAATTCCGTAAACCATGGTGTAGCCGATCGCTATCAGTGCGTACAGACCTCCAAGCATGATTCCGTTGAAGAGATTCTGGAGGAAGAATACCACTCTTTCACCTTCCTTTCTTATCAAAGAAAGCGAAGCCCCAAAGGGGCCTCGCCTTCGTTCGTTCCAACTGGGCTTTTTATTTGAGGTCGCCAGGATTGATGACGGCTTCAAAGTCAACGGAACCGTTCTTCACGACGTTTACAACGACAGACTTGATAGCGTCTCCGTTCTCGTCGATGTTTATGATACCGCTGGCACCGTTGAAATCTTCCGTTTTTCTGATCTCCTCGGCGATCTTTTCCGTGTCGAAGCCTCCTGCCCTTTCGATCGCGTCGAGAAGCACCATGTAAGCGTCGTATCCGAGGGCACTAAGTGCAGCAGGTTCTTTTCCGTATTTTTCCTTGTAGACTTCTACGAACTTCTTTGCAACAGGGTTGCTGGCTGCCTTCGGATGGTAGTGTGTGGTGAAGAGAAGACCTTCCACTGCTTCTCCACCGATCTCTATGAGCTCCGGTGCGTCTGCGCCGTCACCAGCGAGGATGTAACCGGTGAATCCAAGCTGCCTTGCCTGTCTGGAAATGAGAGCGATCTCCGGGTAGTACCCTGTTATGTAAATTGCATCTGGGTTGAACGACATCGCAACGGAGAGCTGTGCGGAAAAGTCCTGATCTCCGCTCCTGAAGAACACCCTTTTCACCTGTCCGCCGAGTTCGGTGAACTTGTTTATAAAGAAGTTAGAGAGCCCGACACTGTAGTCCTGTTCAACGTCCGTGAACACAACAACCCTTTTTGCGCCCAGATTTTTATACGCAAAAACTGCCATGGCTACTCCCTGGAATGGGTCGATGAAACAAACTCTGGAGACGAACTTTCTTCCCTGCGTCACGAGTGGATTCGTGGAAGCGGGAGTTATCATGGGAACTTTGTTTTCTTCTGCAATGGGTGCTACGGCGAGAGAATGCGCACTTGCCACTTCACCAATTATTGCGAGGACCTTCTCTTTGTCAATGGCTCTTGACGCTGCGTTCGCTGCTTCGGTTTTTTCACTTCTGGTGTCGAGAAGAAGGAGCTCCACTTTTTCTCCCAGAACTGTGGGTTTCTCTTCGTACGCGATCTGGATCCCTTCCCACACCATCCTTCCAAAAGCGGAAATACCACCCGTCATTGGAAGGATCACACCGATTTTAACGGCAGAAAAAAGATTCAAAACTGTCAAAACAAGAAGAACAGTTACCAGCACCTTCCTCATATCTCTTCCCTCCCCTCTGAGAATGATTTTTATAAGTATTTTACAGGTTCACCACAAAGCGGTCAAGGAATCCTTTTGAATCTTAATGCAGATTTTTCTATCAGTTAATCTATTCGTTTTCGATTTTCCCGGGCAAATTTCAACAAATTTTGATCGCTTCCCTGTTTGAAGAATTATGCCTCTTTTTGCATATTTTTCTCATCGTTGTTTGAGTATAAAATGAGGTTACTCGATGTCTTCAGGAAGAATGGTGGTGACAAAGTCGAAGGTTCTGCTTTTCACCGTATTGACCACTACTGATTTGACGGCATCACCATTTTCGTTTATATTGATGATACCCGTTGCTCCATAGAAGTTTTTTGTCTTTCTGATTTCTTCGGCGATCTTTTCCGTATCAAAGCTTCCCGTTCTCTCGATCGCATTGAGAAGAACCATGTAGGCATCGTATCCAAGCGCGCTGAGCGCGGCCGGATCTTTTCCGTACTTTTTTCTGTAAGTTTCAACGAATCTTTCAGCCACCGGATTTGAGGCTGATTTCACGTGATAATGGGTTGTGAAGTAGAGATTCTCCACAGAATCTCCACCGATTTCTATCAACTCTTCAGCATCCGCACCGTCGCCGGCGAGTATATAGCCGGTGAATCCAAGTTGTCTTGCTTGTCTTGCGATAAGGGCGATTTCCTGATAATACCCTGTAACGTAGATGGCATCCGGGTTATAAGATAGGGCCACAGACAGTTGTGCTGAAAAGTCTTGATCACCGCTTTTGAAATAAACCGATTTCACTTCGCCACCGAGAGAAGTGAACTTATTCGTGAAAAATTTCGAGAGTCCAACGCTGTAGTCCTGTTCAATATCCGTAAAAACAACAACTCTTTTAGCACCAAGATTCTTGTAGGCGAAGACTGCCATCGCTGCTCCTTGGAACGGATCGATGAAACACACTCTGGAGACGAACTTTCTTCCCTGTGTCACAAGCGGATTAGTTGCGCCAGTGCTCACCATGGGAATTTTCCTACTTTCCGCTATTGGTACCATTGCGAGTGCCTGGGAACTCGTGAAACCGGTGATGAGTGCTACAACTTTTTCTTTCTCAACAGCCCTTGTAGCCGCATTAGCTGCTTCTGTTTTTTCACTTCTTGTGTCAAGAAGAACGAGTTCCACGTCTTCTCCAAGAACGGTAGGCTTCTCTTCATGGGCTATCTGGATCCCTTCCCATATCAACTTCCCGTACCCGGACAGATTCCCCGTCATTGAGAGGATCACACCGATTTTCACCGGGAAGACACTCACCAGAAGGATTCCCATAATGAAAAGAACCAGTGTTTTTCTCATAGAAACTCCTCCTTTTTAAAGGATTAAAGAATTAAACAAATATCTCTCACTTAACAACAGCGAGAAACCTTGGAATTTTTTTTGTTTTGTCCATCAGGAGAAGTTATGCGGGAATTGGTATATCAACGGAGGGGATCTATGATCCAGATCTTTATGTCAGTATCATACCACGGTTTAAATGGCTTCAATTATGATAACGTTTCAATTCCTTTTCCGATTCCAAGAAAAGTTTTTTCAATTCAGAAAAAGACATCTCTTCCTCTGTGCGTGAGTACCTTATTTTTGTGAACTTCTCTGTCAGTTCCTTGAAGTAACGATATTCTCTTCCTTCTACCAATTCGTACGGAGTAAGATGTTCTTTTCCTGGAAAATATTTCCACCTCAGGAAGAGGTACGCATCTTCTAACGTGTGTATTTCTCTCCGTTGAGTGTGATGTTCTTTTTGGTCAATATCTGTTTTTTCTCTCGATTCTTCCGTTTCAATTTCTTCGCTCGACGTTTTCAATGTTCTAAGGAAGATCTTCAAGATGGTGTGGAAGAACAACACCACCACGAAAAGAGAAACAACAGTCAAGATCCATCTTACCGAATTCCACGAAGGATTTCTTTCGATTTCAACGATGGTCACAGAAGCAGAAGGAACGGACGAGATCATCTGACCCACCGATGTGAGTTCTGGAATCCCTATATCGAGATTCACGTTCTGGACCACCATGTTCACAAACAACACGAACAGATAAAAACTGACCACAAAAACACCGAGAGCAGCAAAGACGTAATGTGAAACCTTCAAATTCATTCGAAACTCTTTGAAGAAAACAACAACGAGTAGTACCACACCTGCCACAGCGATCCAGAAAATGACCTCCCAGAGAAGCTTCATAGCAGGGCTACTGTTCTGTGTGAACTTTTCTATCACGATCACAACGTTTCTCACCATCTGTTGAACTGATTCAACACCCTCAGGCTGGTGCGTTTCTGAAAAAAGAGACGGAAGCTTGAGTTTTGGAACAAAAATCAGAAGTGGAACCACAGAAGCGTAGAGGAACTTCTTCTCATAAAGGAAAAAGAGGGCCATAGCTCCTGAGACAAAAAGGAGTGAAAATGGATTCCTTTCGAAGATCAACGAAAGCACGAAAAAGAAGACCAGCGAATACACTTTTGACCTTTCATTTTCGAAGTCTGAAAGTACAAGGAAAAATGTGACCACCAGAGATAAGAGAATCAGGTCTTTTTCTTTCGAAAGTATCCAGAGAAGGAGACCTGAGATCGGAAGAACGATCAGGTAGGCTCTGGAGAATTTCTTCAAAACCACCGCTACCGCTGAACTTGAAAGGAGCAATAGAGAGTAGAGGTTGATATCTTTCATCAAAACCAGAAGCAAAGCACTACCGAACAACACGTCAAGGAACACTTTCTATAACCTCCTGAACGGTCATGTTCTCCTGCACTCCCCTCACGATCACGTGGTTCTCTTCGAGTAGCTTCACCTTTTCCAGAAGATCGAGGAGATCTTTCCTCATGAGTAGATAGCTTCTAAAAGGCTTCGTGTTTGGATCGCGTAAACCGTAAGGTATGACAAATACTATCAATTTTGAAACCTGAGACCTTATTCTGAGAAGCAGAGGAAGTTCCTGCTCCGTCAGGTGTACACAGAAAAGGAGTACAGTATCCGAAGGATCGAATGCAACGGTCTCCAGGACACTCTTCGTATCGGAACGAGGATTGTCTGTTCCTCTCACGGTAGCGAGCAGTTCAAAATCCACCACCCAGTCTCGATCGCGATTTTTCCAGATTTCTTCACCTATGACCGTCAATTCCACCGGTGTGTGACGTTCTTTCAGGTCTTTCACCATGCTCGCCACGAACCGCACCACTTCCTCCTCGTAGTACCTCCTCAGCTCTTTCCAGACTTCTCCCAACTGGACATCTTTTGGAAGGTTCAGATCGAGGAGGATTTTCACCCTTCCCAGTGCGGTGTGGTCGTGCTCTTTCACGAGCAATTTTCCATATCTTGCGGAGGCTTTCCAGTGTATTTTGTTCATCGGCTCTCCGTTGTAATCTCTGAGGCCTTTCAGCATCGTGTTGTCCTCGAGAAGCCTCTGAGGGCTTTTTCTACCCGGCAGGAGCTCTTTCAGGGCCTCTTTGTAGAATTCGATCGGCACATACTCAGGGAAAACGATCACCTCGTCCTCTACGTTGAACTCCTTCTCCACAGAAAAAGTTGCGAATGTGTCCTCGATCGTTATGGAAAACCCTTTTAGAATCTTCTTTCCACGTGTTCCAAACGAGAAAACGAACACCAGTTTTTTTGAAGAAGACGGTGTCAGAGAAATTTCTTCGGTGTCTTTCTTGAAAAACCTGACGGGAGAAAGACTCGGGTTGAGCTTCATCGAAAGCCTCAAGGGACCGGAATAACTGATCTCGTAGATCATCTCTGCCTTTTCGTCCACGAAAAGTCTGGTTTTCGTGATTTGCCTTTCTATCTTTATCTTTGGAATGGTTTTCAGAGTCAGAAAGAGATCCAGCCACCTTGTCACGACAAAGAAAACCATCAGAAGAAAAATGTTGTTCTGTGTGAAGATCCATACTGCAACGGAAAAGATTGTGAGAATCACAAGTGGTTTCTTTCTTACCCTCATTTGACCACCTTCACACGGTCGAGAATTTCTCTCACTATATCCTCCTTTTTCTCCCTTTTGAGTCTGGACTCCGCGGATTGTATCACTCTGTGGGGTATTACATATTTAGCTGCCCTTTTCACATCGTCCGGCAGGACGAAATCCCTCCCATTCATGAAAGCAAGGGCCATGGAAAAATGCATGAGGGCTATGCTTCCACGTGGGCTCATGCCCAGAAGAAGCGACGGATGATTTCTTGTGGCACTGGCTATATCGACGATGTATCTCTTCACTTCGTCACTCACAAAAACGTCCCTCACCTTCCTCTGAAGATCTGAAAGCTCATCGGGATTCATGATCGGCTTCAGCTGGCTTATGGGATGTTCTTTTTCCTGGGATGTGAGCATCTGAATCTCTGATTCTTCATCGGGATACCCCATCTTCACACAGATCATGAAACGGTCGAGCTGAGCTTCCGGGAGAGGAAAAGTACCTTCGTATTCAATCGGATTTTGCGTGGCGATCACGAAGAATCTTTCAGAAAGTTTGTGTGTGATTCCATCCACGGTCACTTGACCTTCTGCCATTGCCTCAAGGAGAGCAGATTGTGTTCTCGGTGTTGCCCTGTTTATTTCGTCCGCGAGGAGAACGTCGGTGAACACGGGACCTTTTTTAAAGACAAAGTCTTCCTTCTTTCTATCGTATATGTACAGGCCGGTGAGATCCGTCGGAAGGAGGTCTGGTGTGAACTGAACTCGTCTGAAATCCACTCCAAGAGAAATAGCAAGAGCTCTTGCAAGCATCGTTTTTCCAACCCCCGGCACATCCTCCATGAGAACATGCCCTTTTGCGAGAAGCGCTGCGACAACAGCTTCAATGATTTCTCTCTTTCCCTTTATCACCTTTTCGATGTTGTTTATCACCCGTTCTATCAATTCAGGATCCCTCCAGATGTATGGTGTTTGCATATTTCAAAGTATACCAATTGAATTTTAATGCCAAAAAATTGTCGGTACTGGTGTATAATTCTTCAAAAGAAAAGATACTTCAGGAGGTGTTGTTGTGAATTTAGAAGGCAAGATCTCAAAAATAGGTCGAAACATGAAATCCTCCATCATCAGAGAAATTCTCAAATTTGCCGCGGACAAAGATGCCATTTCTTTCGGAGGGGGTGTGCCTGATCCCGAAACGTTTCCGAGGAAAGAACTCGCAGAGATTGCAAAGGAGATCATAGAGAAAGAGTACCATTATACCCTTCAGTACTCCACAACGGAAGGAGATCCCGCTCTCAAACAGCAAATCTTGAAGCTTCTGGAGAGGGTGTACGGTATCACAGGACTTGATGAAGACAATCTGGTATTCACCGTTGGATCGCAGCAGGCACTGGATCTCATCGGAAAGCTCTTCCTCGACGATGAGAGTTACTGCGTTCTCGATGATCCCGCGTACCTTGGAGCCATAAACGCGTTCAGACAGTACCTTGCGAACTTCGTAGTGGTTCCGCTCGAGGACGACGGAATGGATCTGAACATTCTGGAGAGGAAGCTCTCTGAATTCGACAGAAACGGAAAGATAAAACAGGTGAAGTTCATCTACGTTGTTTCCAATTTCCATAACCCGGCTGGAGTCACCACTTCCTTGGAGAAGAGAAAAGCGCTTGTCGAGATTGCAGAGAAATACGACCTCTTCATAGTGGAAGACGATCCTTACGGTGCTTTGAGATACGAAGGGAAAACGGTGGATCCCATATTCAAGATAGGTGGGCCTGAAAGGGTGGTTCTTCTCAACACGTTCAGCAAAGTTCTCGCGCCGGGTCTCAGAATAGGGATGGTGGCGGGAAGCAAAGAGTTCATCAGAAAGATCGTTCAGGCAAAGCAGTCTGCGGATCTGTGCAGTCCCGCTATCACTCATCGTCTTGCTGCACGTTACTTGGAAAGGTACGATCTTCTCGAGCAGTTGAAACCCACCATCGAACTTTACAGGAGAAAGAGAACGGTGATGCTCAACGCCCTCGAAGAGTACTTCTCCGATATACCGGGTACGAAATGGGTGAAATCGGAAGGTGGTCTTTTCATCTGGCTTACCCTTCCTGAGGGTTTCGACACCTGGGAGATGTTCGAGTACGCGAAGAGAAAGAAGGTGTTCTACGTTCCTGGAAGGGTTTTCAAAGTGTACGATGAAGCGAGTCCTTCTATGAGGCTTTCCTTCTGTCTGCCACCGGACGAAAAGATCGTTGAAGGAATCAAGAGACTCAGGGAGGTTGTTCTCGAGTACGGCAGAGAAAAAAGTCTTCTGTGAGGAGTGAGAGAATGTTTCTGGAAAAACTGGTTGAGATGGTTCGTGGAAGGGGAAAAAAGCTCGCTGTTGTGGCTGCAAACGATGATCACGTGATAGAAGCCGTTTACAGGGCCTGGAAGGAACGGGTGTGCGAGCCTGTTTTGTTCGGCCCAGAGGAAGAGATCACCAGAATCATCGAGGAACTCGTTCCTGAATGGGAGAGCCCCCAAATCATAGATTGCCCACCAGAAGAGGCAGGAAGACTCGCTGTGGAGGCCGTCTCAAAGGGAGAATGTGATTTTCTCATGAAAGGAAAGATAAAGACAGGGGATTTGATGAAGATCTATCTGGACGAAAAGTACGGTCTTCGAACGGGAAAGACGATGGCGATGGTGAGTGTGATGGAAATACCCGATTTCCCGAGACCACTCATCATTTCCGACCCTGGTATGCTGATAAGTCCCTCTCTGGAACAGAAAGTTGACATGATAGAACACTGTGTTCGAGTGGCGAATGCTTTGGGAGTAGAGAGACCAAAAGTCGGAGTAGTGGGAGCCATAGAGGTTGTGAATCCAAAGATGCCCATCACGATAGAAGCGGCCATTCTTTCAAAGATGAACCAGAGAGGACAAATAAAGGGTTGTATCGTCGATGGACCGTTCGCACTGGACAACGTCGTCTCAGAAGAAGCAGCGAGAAAGAAAGGGATAGAAAGCCCCGTGGCGGGAAAGGCTGACATCCTGATATTACCAGACATAGAAGCAGCGAACATTCTGTACAAAGCCCTGGTTTTTCTTGCTAAAGCGAAATCAGCTTCTACCATTCTTGGTGGGAAAGTCCCTGTAGTTCTCACATCACGTGCAGACTCGAAGGAAACGAAGTTTTACTCGATAGTCCTCTCGGCGATATTTGCTTAGAAAACGCACCTTTTCAGAACATCGAGGAGGATCAGATTCGAGAGAAAACCGTATCTTTCGTAGTTTTTTCTGAACTCTTCTTCTGTTTCCCTGCCGCATACGTCAACAATTGTCTTTATGGCGAGAAATTTCTTCTCGTTCTCATGACACACCTTTGCCACGGCAGCGGAGTCCATATCGACGCAGAGAGCTCCCGTTCTTCTTTTTATCTCTTCGGCTTTCTCCTTTGTTGTCACAAAGGCGTCTCCACTCGCTATCAGCCCCGTTTTGATCTCTCTATTCGAATAGGCAATCACCTTGTCTTCAAGATCTTCACTTCCCGAAACGATGATTCCTTCATCACCGAGAGCCGTTTCGAAATCGTACTCAACGTAGGAATCTCCTATCACGACATCTCCAACTTCAACACCTTCCAGACCGCCGGCGTTTCCCGTCAAAAAAACGGTATCAATGTTGAATCTATCCAGAAAGGCCTGAGTAACGAGTGCGGCTTCCACCTTCCCAATAAAACCGTAGCTCACGACCACCTCGTTTCTTCCCACAACTCCCCGCTGATAGTATCTTTTCAAAAGCCGTCCTTTCTCCAGAACTTCCATCTCCATGATCATGGGTTCCACTTCTATCTTGAACACACCGAGAACCAGGATCACGTTCCCACCTCCAGATGAGAAAAAAGGGGCGCGGTGCCCCTCACTCTCTTTGTCCAAGGTACCTGTCGAGCTGGAAGATCACAGACATCTGACCATTTGCCTTTTCCAAAAGGTCGAGGATTTCTCTCACCTGGTCCTCTTCTTCCACCTGTTCGTCAACGAACCACTTGAGGAAGCTCACAGTAGCATGATCCTTCTCTTCCGAAGCTAGTTCCAGAATGTTGTAAATCGACTGAGTGACGAATTCTTCGTGTTTCAACGCAGCTTCAAAGGCGTCTTTTATTCCGTTCCAATTCGAGGGTGGCTTTTCTATAGCTTCGAGTTCAACTCTTCCTCCTCTGTCGTAGATGTATTCGTAGAACTTCATCGCGTGGGTGAGTTCTTCCTGCGCTTGCTTCTTCATCCAGTGGGCAAAACCCTTGAATCCTTCAGCATCAAAATAAGTTGCCATCGAAAGATAGAGATAGGAAGATTAGATTTCTTTGTTCAGTTGATCGTTGAGTGCTTTCCTCACTTTTTCTGAGATAACCATCGTCTCACCTCCTACTGTACAATTTTACCACTTGCCACACTTTTGCCACATTTTTCTGGTAATAGTCGAAATGGGGGTGAGACGATGAGTGAAGGATTCACGATTTTGGAGCTTTTGATAACTATAGCCGTTCTTCTCGTCGGGATACTTTTGGTTCTGGGATTCGCAACAAGAACAATCGTTGTCACTGCTCAGTCGTTTACTACGATCGAGTTAGCGGACGATCTTTTGAATGCAGCGATGGAAATAAGAAAGGAGATTTTGAAAGCGGGTCCCAGGGCAGACCAAGTGTATTTCGATCCGGAAAATCCTGAAAGAATTTCTTTTCTTGTAAATGTTCCATTCGGTGGGGAAAAGTACTATTCCAGGAACTACACATACACTATTGCATTTGAAAAACCGGATATCAAACTGTATATCTTCCAGGAAGATTCGAACAGTGCAGATACAAAGATACTTGTGACAGACATCTCGACCTGCACATTTCTAGTGGGTACCGGTACCGTTTCTTTTGTTATAGGGAAAGAGAAACACAACATCGAAAGAACCTATTTCATGAGCATAGCCCTTCCAAACCTGAAGTGAAGGGGTGATCTTTATGAAGAATGGATCCATTCTTGTAACTACTGTAATAATTCTGGTCATCGTTTCAGTTCTGGGAATTTCCGTGTTTTTCGCGTTCAATCAATACCGCGAAAACGTAGAATTGACCGCTCAGAGACTGGAAGCTACTTACCGGGCCTCGAATATTTTGAATCTTGGTGTTGCCTGTCTGAAGAAATACTCCGGTTTTCTGGGGATGGAAATCAACTGGACTGCTGGAAGTGTGACATGGTTCGATGATTTCAAGAAGAGAGTTTTGCTTCAGTCAGATGGCGATGCCTGGGAGAACGTGTTTTCGCTACTGGATACAGAAAAATACTACGATCTTTCTTCAGACACCGATTTCTCTACTGAAGTATCAAAATTGGGATTTTCCAACTTTGAAATCGTGGCCATTCCGTTCAAGAATAACACGTTCTTTGCTCTGCTTGTTGTAAAAGTGCAGGTTGGAAAAGCTGTGGTTTACAAATACGCCGTTCTTTCTTCGGACTTTCTGAACAAGTATGCGTATTTCACCGAGCTTGAAAAAAGGCCAGACGGAGAGAAAATTTACTTCATCACCCAGGATACTATTGATGGACCGTTCAGATCGAATGATGTAATACACGTGGAAGGAGAGCCTCTCTTCAAGGGAAGCGTGGAGTTCAAGGATATCGATGTGGAAGCGGGAAATGGACCAAGATACGAGAATCCGCCTCCAAAGTACCTGACGGAGGAGGATATAAAGAAGTACAACATGAACAAGATAAAAGACTATTACGCAAGAGAAATCGAAAGGATAGTGAAACCAGCATCTGAAGTCGTTCTTTCGAGTGAACCAGTGGGGATAGAGCTTCCGCCAGCTACGACCGTGATTATCGAATACGATGACGATGAAAACAAAGGCTGGCACTGGTGGAAAGAACAATGGTGGAAATACTATAAGAAGCAACTGGAGCCGGTTTATATAATTGAATTCAATACACCGAGGGGAAACAGTGGAAATGACTACCTAATAAAAGTAAAATACAAAGAAATTTACAGAGAGTACGTGAGTGACAATTTGAAAGATTGGCACTTCATCGGTGAGAACAGAGGTAGAGAAGTGAACCTTTTCCACATCAAGCCCAAGCCAAACAGTGATCAGTATCATCTTGTTCTCCAAGGTGAGGAAGCAAGACGACTCCTTGGCCTTGACCAGAACGAGTACGATATCTATTTCAACGGCGTTATCAAAACAGACAGTGATGTTTATCTGAAGAACATGAGCGGTCAGGGGAACATAAAACCCATGTTTGTTGATGGAAGGTACACCATCGTTGCGAACAACATATACATAGAAGACCACATCATCTACAACGATTACAAGGATGTTCTGGAAGAAATTGCTGATAAGGAAGGAATAAAAGGAAATTCCGATCAAAAAGTTGCAAATGTTGTGATAAGACCCCTTGATGAAAATGGCGATGTTGAAACAGAAGAATACGCGGAGATGATCAAAAACCACGAATCAGACGATTTCCTCAATCTGGTAGCATACAAGAACGTGGTGATTGCTCACAAAAAAACAAACATGAAAATTTTCGCTAGTATATACGCCTTCACTGGAAGTTTTTATGTGGAAGGTTACAATGAGGGGAATCCTGCTGGTGAGCTCACCATCTTTGGTTCTCTCGCACAGTACGTGAGAGGAGCCGTTGGAACTTTCACTTCATCGTGGTGGTCGAGGGATAGAAAGCCTGTTATTTTAACAGGTTACCGTAAAAACTACATCTACGACTGGAGAATCCTAAAAGGACTTTCGGTTTTTGGTACCCCCACCGTGGAGAAGGAATCGATCATACTCAGTGTGAGAGAGGTGTATTGATATGAGATGCGGTAGTCTCATAGTTGAAACACTGATAAGTCTGTTTCTCATACTTCTCACCGTCGTTATATTCACAACGATCATCGTAGGAGTGGCAAAAAATGTGACACTCACCGAAAAATCCATTGAAACCTTTCTTTTCACCAACTTTGCGTACGATTTTCTTTCTAAGTACGAGGTTGGCCATCAGATAGAACAAAGTGTGTACGAAGAGATAAACAGAGAGTTCTGGAAAGGCAAATGGAACGATCAAAATCCTCCTTTTCCTCATATTGATCCTTCAGGCTCAATCGTTGAGGATGCTGCTTTGCCCAGCAGCAGCGAGGTGAAATACAAAAAGATCACGTTGAAGATAAAAATCGACGATAAAACTTCAATAGAGAGAATTGTCATAATAGGCGATTAAATTCTCTTGTGAACTGACCGATATATATGATGGAAGATTGAATACGGAGGGATCCACGATGAGGATCGATCCCACGGATGGGAAAGGAAACGAGGTGTTTCGTAGAGAAATAACAAGAAGTGAACTCCACGTGGAAGCGAACGGATCAACACCCATCGCTGAGATGAAAAAGCAACAGGAAGAAGATGTTCAAAGAGCCATAGAAGAATTTTCGAGGAAAATGGAAAAACTGAGGAAAATCTTCAGGGGAGAGGCTGAGTTCAGATACGACAGTGAACTGAACTTGGTGATTGTGAAGATAAAAGACACCGAAACGGGAGAGATCATAAGGCAGATCCCTCCTGAGGTGATGGTGAAGATCGCAAAGAGCATAAACGAGCTGCTCGGGATACTCGTAGACGAAAGGGTGTGATCACATGGACCTGAGCAAAATAGCCAGCACCATAAACATGAGATATTACTCACAGCTGGGTGGTTTTCAGGTGGGAGGAGCTGTCAGTGGACTCGACACCCAGTCCATCATAAACGCCATTCTCGAGGCGGAGAGCCAGCCGCTTCAGAATCTCACAGAAAAGTACGAAAAGTACGAGCTCATGCAAAAAGCCTACGAAGAGGTGAAGACAAAGCTCAGAGAATTCAGAGATCTGGTCTACAGCTTCAAACTCCAGAGTACTGTTGTCCAGAAAACAGCCGTTTCTTCCAGCTCTCTTCTTTCGGCTGAGGCTTCTTCCGTGGCCGTCACAGGTGTATACCACGTAAAGATCGTTCGAACCGCGACTTACACTACACTGACTGGAGCGAATGAAGTTGTTCCGTCTCCCGATTCAACGAAGACGTTTGGAGAACTCAATTACATGTACACACCTCAGGAAGGAACCGTGAGACTGTACAACAACGATACAGGAAACTACGTGGACGTTCAGGTTCTCTCCACAGATACCATAGACGACATCGTCAACAAGCTGAACAGCGCTCTTTCTTCTGCTGGAATAACAGGAAGCGCCAGCTACGACACTAGTACCGGAAAGCTCAGCATCACTTCCGACAAGAACTTCTCGCTCGTCGATATCACAGGAAACTTCACGAAGGTGTTTCATCTGGATGAAGCCAGTCTGAACTACAGCAGTGGAAATTACTCTCTCACCAGCACGGCTTCCGTTAGCGGCCTTTCTACGGTGAAAACGCTCCTGCAGATTGCCACATACACTTCAAAGACCATAATAAGTGGAAAGGTGAAGATAAACGGTGTGGAGATAGAATTTGATCAGAACGAAACGTTGTCTTCCCTTATAAAAAAGATAAACGACAGCGAAGCCGGGGTTACCGCCAGCTATGATTACCACGCGAACAGAGTTGTGATCACTTCGAAAACTTCCGGCCCTGAAGCCATCACTCTGGAAGACACGGACGGAACCGGTTTGTTCTCGCTTCTTGGAATAGAAAATCACAGTCTCTTCGTGGGTCAAAAAGCTCATCTTCAGATCAGTATGGATGGTACAAACTGGGTGGACGTGTATTCAGACACGAACGACGTGGAGTACAACGGTGTCACTTTCCATATCTCTGGAGTGACATCCGAAACGATCACCGTTGATGTGAAAATCGACACAGATGCGATAGTTGAGAAGATAAAAGGATTCGTAGATAAATGGAACGAAACGATGGATTATCTGAACGAAAAGCTTACAGAAGAACCGGTAACTGACAAATCCGAAGAAGAGATGACAGAAGAGGAAAAAATGAAAGGAGTTCTGAAAGGAGACGATCTGTTAGAAGAGATCTTCTCCCGTCTCAGGGGGTTCATCACGTATAAAGCCGAAGGAGACATAAACTACCTCTGGGAACTCGGGATCAGCACAGGGGACATAGGAACCGGATACGAGAACATGATGAAGGGCCATCTCGAAGTGGATGAGGAGAAACTGAAACAGATAGTGGAAGAAGATCTGAACAAGGTATGGGAGTTCTTCGGTGGAGCGAACGGTTTCGCTACACAGCTCGACGATTATTTATGGGAACAGGTGAAGTTCAACGGAAGAATTGATCAGTTTGCTGGAATCAGTGGTCGAATAGAGAGAGAACAGAGGTTCCTTGCCACACAGATAGCGAGTTGGATCGAAAGGCTCTCCAAGAGAGAACAGGAACTCTGGAGGAAGTTTTCAGCCATGGAGGAAGTGATCTCCCGGCTTCAAGCTCAGGGAAGCTGGATATCTCAGGCTCTGCAGGGTAATAACAAGTGATCATAGTACAGCTTTCAGTTTAAAAATCATCTGTTTTGAATGAAGGGCAACTTTTTGGGGGTTGCCCTTTTTGCTTTTTTAAACTATGAAGATCTGTGATATAATGACAGTAAAATAACACTAAAAAGTTTCGAATTATTTTAAATAAATGGGGAGAGGGGATTATGAGTATTTTTGTGAAAACCTTTGGTGGAACAAGAGTTATCAAGGATGGTGATTTTGTAAACGCAAGAGACTGGCCATCGCAGAAAGCATTTGCGCTGTTCAGGTATCTCGTTTTCAGAAGAAATGAGGAAGTGTCCGTTGAAGAGATCTACAACCTCTTTTGGGAAGGCATGGACGACACATTCGCGAAATCCAACCTGAACACCACACTCCATATCATAAGGAAAACCACCGGAATAACGAGCGAACAGCTCTTTGTGAAGGGAGACCTCTGCTGTTTCTTCCCGGGAAACGAAATCACCATAGACGTGGATGTTTTCGAAGAATGCCACAAAAGTCTGATGAAAACCACGTCAGATACTGAACGTGAAAAACTCCTTAAGAAGATGTTCGAGATCTACACAGGTCCCTTTCTGATCGAAGACATTTTCGTAGAATGGATTCAGGAAATCAGAGAAATCTACGAATCGTGGTACTCGGATGTTCTGAAAGAACTCTTCGAGTTGTACTTGTCGAAAAAAGATTACAACGCTGCTCTCGAGATGGTGAACGTTTATTTTCAGAGGGAACCTTACGATGAGGACATGTACTACAGAACAATAGAGTTTCTTCTGAAAAAGGGCGAGATCACAAGGGCAAAACGCGTATACGACAGACTCTCAAGTCATCTTATGGAGATAGGGATAAAACCTCGATTGAAATTCGATGATTTTCTCTCCAAAAGGAGCTCAGAATTCATGCTGAATGGCAACGAAGCAATTGTGGTCGATGAAAAGCTCTTTGAGAAGTTTCTCTTTCTGGAGAGTCGAAGGAGAGAAAAATCCTTTGTCCTAGTTGAAGTGAAACTGACAGATAAGAGTATTAACACTGAAGATGTCTCCCAAAAAGTAGCGTTTCACCTTCGAAAAGGTGACGTGATTACCTTCTCAGGTGAAACTATCCGAATTCTCTTCCACTGTCCTGAACAGCGTCGTCCAACAATGGAAAAACGCGTGGTAAACACACTTGAGAAAATAGGGCTGAAGAAAGGCCAGTACGAAATTTCCTGAAAATGCAGATTAAAAAATAGCGCCGCCACCTCGCATGTGAAACAGCGACGCTCAAAGAAATGTACTTAACGAATGTATCGGGAGAAATGGGGATAGAGAAGGATCAGAACGAGTATCTCACTCCGATGAAAATTCTGTAATTCGTAGAGTCATACACTACTCCCAGAAGAACAGTTATACTCTTGCTGAGATCATACCCTGCACTTAGTGACGTCTCCCACGACATTTTTTCGAGTGTCCAGTGACTTTTGAAAGAAAGGCTTGCGGAAAATCTGTCGAACTTCAGATCCCCCCTACCCCACCAGAGTATTCCGGAGAATTTTGTGAGATCGAAGAGCACGTACACACCAGCTGAGAGAGAAAGGTTTCCCACACTGGTACGATCTGAAAATCCAGCTCCCAAATATCTGAACCGCCAGTAGATAGCCCCGAGTTTCAATTCTTCTCCAAACAGTTTCGTTTCTACGAGAAGTCCATCGGGAAAAGAAGCGGAAAAGTGGATACTTTTGTTCAACCAGAGACTTATTTTAGCTTCTGGGTAAGAGGAAATCAGTATGAAACTCTCTTCAGACTTTTCTTCTTTACCCATGAACTCCTCAAGCCCAGAAATGTTTCCCGCAACGAAAACTTTTTCTTCAGGTGGTTTTTCTACAACAAGAGCCCTGCAGAAAACAACCATTCTGTGTTCTTTCTCATCCGTTTCGAATTTGGAATAAGCAATCGGTTGAAAGTCCTCTTGAGAGATCCATATCTTTGTTCGAAGATGTGCGCTGTCCAGTCTCATTTCGATATCAGATAGAACACTTTGTTTATCCAGCTGTTGTGGTGTTATCGAAAGGTACATCTCTTGCACCGTTGTCATTCCCTGTGTTACTGTGAGGATCTCCTCCCTTCCTACACGTAGGACGGCCGATTTTCCGAGAACGGTCAGGATCCAGGGTTTTGAAAGAATTCTATAAGAATCGCGTATCACGGGAAATTTCACTTTTATGGAGAATGGAAAAAGCTTCAGTTCTATCGTATCATTCGAATAGTGTATCGAACCCTCGTTGGACTCATCGGTACTGAGATAGAGCTCCTCCAGAGAAACTCTAATTCCGGTGCTCTCTTTCACTTCTGCCATTACAAACTGATACATGATCATAGGCTCCGAGAACACTGTTGCAACAGCGAGAATCAGAAAGATCATCAGCGACCATTTCATGATCACTCACTTCCCTGGATTTCCGCCTTGATGAATATGTAGAGTTCTTTTTGGGAATCTTTTTTCGTTGTACCACCGAAGAGGTATCGTATGAGTGGGATCTTGTTCAATATGGGCACACCGGAGCCGGTCTGGGCGCTGTCTTCGATGGTGGCACCGGAGATCACAACGGTCTGACCATTTTTCAGGAAAAGTGTTGTAGAGAGTTCGTTCTGTTTTACAGCGAATGTTCCGAGTTTCTCTCCTGCGAAGTGACTGACTTTTGGTGAGAGTGTAAGCTCGAGTTCTTCTTTGTCCATCACACGCGGTTGAATCTCGATGCTCACTCCAACGTCTATGGACTCGATTCTGCTCACCGCTCCTTCGGCCTCGAGGAGAACAACCTGTCTTTCCCCTAAGAAAAGAGAGGCCTTTTCTCCACTCTTCACGATGATCCAGGGATCGGCTGTGATCTTCGCTTTCTGATCTTCCTCGAGGAGTTTTAATTTTGCCAGAATTTGACCAAAAACGTCTGTCTGAACATTGAGGATTCCTGTTACCAAACCGAGAGTAGCCGTCCAGTTCTCGTTGAATTCCTGCCCTGAACCGAAGGAATAATCTAAACTGTTCAATCCCAGTTCATTCGAATAATCTCTGGAAATTTCTGTGACGATCACACTGATCTTCACCTGTGGTATCGGGATGTCTATCTTTTTGAGATCTTCCTCGAATTCCCGTATGATCTCTTCAGGTGCTGTGATGGTTATCATGTTGTTCTTCTCGTTGAACCTGACGTAATTCCTGTAAACTGCTGGCAAGAGTTCCTGGGCATCGGCTGTGGTTATGTATTTCAACTTGTAGGTCCCTGTAACTGCAAGGTATCTGAAGGCAGGATTCGCTGGATCTGGTGATCCCACGAAGTAAAACCCGTCCATCTTTTTGAAAACATACCCTCCAGGCATGAGGATCATCTTCAGTGCCTGCTCTAAGGGTACTTCGTTGAGCTCCATAGTGATGAAGCCAGTCACAGTAGTGTCCGCTATGATTGGAATTCCTGTCTGTGCGGAGATGTCTGAGAGGGCATCCAGAATGTATGTATCCTGGAATATGTTGCTCACAAGAGGTTCCTCCTGCGTTATCACCACCACCGCTATCAATACGAATAAAACGAAACTGAGTTTTCTCATTCCCCATTCCTCCCTTCCATCTGGAAAGACTTTCTCAAAACGATCGGTGTCTTACCGTAGTCGCACCTTGCAAGCAGTTCGTACTGACTCTCTTCCAGCACAATGGGTATGAAAATGCTGAAGATCCTCTTCGTTCCTGGAAGAACAGGATTCGTTGACGAAATCTCTTCCTGAATGAGACTTTCCACTTTCTCTGGTATTATGAGACCTTCGTCCGTTACCTGCTGAGGCGTGATCCTGTTCAAACCGAAAGTGATCTTTGGCAGAAGATGATAGTTTCCTGTGTTCTCAAAAATGATGTCCGCATAAACACCATCTTCTTTCACGGTGTAAACCAGATCGGCGCTCGCTTCTATTGTGATGTCTTCATCCTTTCCGACAAACACAAGAAGATTCGCTCCTACTTCCGTCTTTAAACCCCCTTCTGTTTTAAAGATCACATCCGCATAATAACCCCCCGTGAAATTTTCTGGAACTCTCACGGCGACACGCACGTTTCTGGACTGTCCAGGTCTCAAACTGAAAGAAGACGGAGTGAGGTTGATCCAGTCGGGAGGAGTACCCCTTTCTTCTTCCGGAAGGATCTCCCCGTAGATGTCGTAAACCAGGGGTAGAATCTTTCCTTCCACCTGAAGGGTCTCTTCTCCCAGGTTCGATACTTTCACTATCGATGATCGGTATGATCCTGGAACTGCTTTGATTTCGATGTCTACTGGATCAATTGTGATCATCACAGGATTTGCTTCCTTCTTCTCTTCTTCGGTTTCCACTTTTTCTGAACTCACTGTGAACGTGGTCTCTGCCACGATCGGTCTCCTTCCACCGTAATCGACAACGGCCCTCGCGATGTATTCTCCGGGAGGAAAGAATCTTCTTGTGATCGTTCTCATGTTGACCGTGCTGTCGGGGAGAACAACTCCTCTTCCCGCACCAAGTGGCATCTTCGCTATTGTTCGACCTTCTTTTGTTTTTATCGTGAGTGTACCTTTCGTGATTATGTGAACATTGCTCTTGTTCAAAACTCCAAGAGTGAATACCAGTGCTCCGTCTCCTATCTGTATCCTTATGGAAGGTATATCATCGGACCTTTCCACTTTGAAATAGGCGGGGAATGCCTCTATCCTCTTTCTCGTTCCGGAGACAACGATTTCTAAAAAACTCGCCATCCTGTATTTGAATTCGATCTCACCGTAGGCTCCCTCTTCGGCGGGCCTTTGTGTCTCTTGTGATTGAGGTATCTGGATTTCAAAGGTAACGGCGCCGTAGAGTCCTCCAGAAACACCCCTTGGAACGTTCACCGTGACGATGACCGTTTTGGTTTCCTTGGGGGGAACGGTGATCGTATCGGGTTCCACCCTCACCCACCTTGCGATCGAATATTTTGTGCTTCCCGGCTGTTTCAGATCGTACGCTCCTTCCACTGTTTCGACTACATCCATAACCAGTGCCTTCAAAGTGATGGATTCGAATTCGCTGTCGTTCTCCAAGAAGATCTCGTAGCTGAAACTCGTTCCCGGGTTCACAGTTTTACTCACCACAATGGGATCCATTCGAATGGAAATACCCTGCGCAAGAAAAACAGCACTCATCAGAATCAGAACCATTAAACTTATCCTTCTCATCCCCATCACTCTCCCATAAAAAAATAAAAGGCGAGGGAAGAAGCCCCTCGCCTTCCTTTTTCAAAAGATTTATCTCTGGCTGTTCACGTATTCTTCGAGATCTTCCACGTAGTCTCCTTCGTCGTCTATCCAAGGTTTCTGGTTCTTGAGGGTGAGTATTATTATTCCAGAATCTCTGTAGGTGGATGCACTGTTGCATCTTTCAACGTGTATCCTGTTCCAGAGTTTGTAAGTCACCCCATTGTGAAGGATTTGGCTGTCAGGTACCAGAAGACTGACATAATTCAGTTCAGGTGCTGGTGTCCATATATTCTCCGGAATTGGAAGCTGTGGGCCAAACGCGTATTCCACTTCAATGGTATCGTTGACGCTCGTTCCTGTCGCGTACTTCAGGTGATCAAACCCGCTGAAGGTGATCTCAAGATCGCTGTTGCTCTGAAGTGTGGCTGTGATACAGTTGGCAACGTACGTTCCAGGTTTTCTCACGAACCAGGTCCATTTCGTTCCCGTGAGATTCCAGTGCACCCACTGGGCAACCTGAACTTCGAGAGTCATGGGAATTTCCCATACGTGTCTGTTGCAGTAGCCACTATCTCCCATACTGACGAACGCTTTCGCGTTATTTGGGTCTCCATCATAAGCGTAAACTTCTACAAATTCAGCGAAGAACATGGAACTCACTACCAAAGCCAGCATAATCAACAAAAGTCTTCTCATACCAATCCCCTCCTCAATTATCCTCGATAGAGTTCATTACCTATCATTGACTTCCTCTTTCTCATCTTTCATTGGTCACGTAATTTTCCAGATTTCCCACATAGTTTCCTTCCTCGTCGATCCATGGTTTCTGATTCTGGAGTGTCAGGTAGATGTATCCGGTGTCTCTGTAAGTGGACGCACTGTTACAGTTAACCACTTTGATTCTGTTCCAGAGGTAGAAAAGCATACCATCGTGGAGTTCCTGGCTGTCGGTTAGTGTGTAGGAAAGATTGTTGATGTCTGGTGCTCTCACCCAGCTGTTCTGATCTGGCATACCTTCTGTTGTCATCACTGTGTAATACGCTTCGATCTCTGGATTGACACTGCTTGTTCCTGTGTAGGTTGGATCGTCGAAGCCGCTGAAGCTCACAATAACATCGCCGTTGCTCGCGATTGTTCCTGTAACAGAGTTCGCGTAGTAATCTCCGGGTTTTCTCACGAACCAGGTCCACTTCGTTGCGCTCAGACTCCACTCGAGCCACTGGGCGACTTGAACCTCTGTTGTGAACTCAATCTGCCACTCGGGTTTGTTACAGGATCCATCGGCCGGGAACGCACTGAATGCCCTCGCCAGATCGTTCGTTGAAGGCAGACTGATGTACTCACCATCCTCGTACTTCCAGACTTCGAGTGCTGACTGTGCCAGTGCAAACGTGAACAGTGCTCCCATCAAAACTAACCAGAGTAACTTTCTCATAAAAATCCCCTCCTTCTACTCACCTTTCAGGTGAGACATCGATGTAGAGTTTCGAATTGTTGATGGTGAAAGTAATAACACCCGTGCTGGTGTAGGTGTTCGCCGAAAGGCTCCTTGGAACGTTGATTTTTTGCCACAGAGAGAAGCTGTCTTCCAGAAAACTGAGGTCGTCGAACCACTCTGTGGGAATCTCGTCACCATAGGCCACTTTCAGATCCACACTATCTTTCTCGTTCGAAGGATCGGGAAAATTCACGTAGATCGAAAGGTGTGTGTTTGCTTCAACTTCGAGCACTTTCGCAACGTACACGCCGGGTTTCTTCACAAACCAGGTGACCTTTGTACCGCTCAGATGGATCTCTACGCAATGCGAGAGTCTACCTCCCCATGCGGTTTCTTCTCTTCCGCTGCTGTTTACAACTCCATGAAGGAGGATGTAGTATTTGTTGTTCAGTCTGTTCAACCTGGTGAAACTGTTTTGGAAGAGAAAGGAGAGAGGAACCTCGAAGGTGTAGGTGCTCACGGGTGAGTCGAATTCTTCCTTGAACGGAAACTGACCCGGCGCTTGATTTCCCTCGGGTTCTTCGGAGAGAACGTTGAGGTGTGCTTCTTCCAGATACCACTCATCGTCGATATCCACTCTGACGTAGAGGTATTCTGAATCGTTCCAGACGGTGACGGTTCCCACCACTGTGTCCTGGCCTGCCCAGAAGCTGAAGAGTTCCTCCCCATCTCCCAGATCGTATTCCATGTAGTAGTACCACTGACCCTTTCCACGATGGGAGATCATTTCAACAGTGCTTCCTGTGGTTTGTCTCTGAGCAGGTGGGAGAACGAACACGTCTTCTTTGATCTCTTTTTCCCACCTCCCGAGTTCTTTGTTGTATTTATAGATCGTTGTGGAAAAAGAAAAAGCGAAAAGAAAAACAATGATTATCCCCAATCCCCACTTTCTCACGGTACCGCCTCCTACGTTTCAAACTCTATTCAAATGAATGAAACAGAGTTGAAATTGAAAGAAATTTTCAATGAGTGTTCAATGAAAAAACAATAAAAACTGATAGACTTCCGATGGGAGGTGATAGACGTGGAAGTGAAGATAGAAAAGCCCACACCCGAGAAACTCAAGGAACTCGGTGTTGAAAAATGGCCCATCTGGGAGAAAGAGGTCAGCGAATTCGACTGGTACTACGACACGAACGAGACCTGCTACATACTGGAAGGCAAGGTGGAAGTCACAACAGAAGACGGGAAAAAGTACGTCATAGAGAAGGGTGACCTCGTCACCTTTCCGAAGGGTTTGAGGTGCAGGTGGAAGGTTATAGAGCCGGTCAGAAAGCACTACAACCTCTTTTGAACTTGAAACCTTCTGGAAAGTGTTGTAGAATACTGATGCACCACGCTAGGCGGGGGGCTGGCGGTCCCCTGTACCCGAAATCCGCCGTACGCGGGGCCGAATTCCCACCCGAGGCTCTTCGGGTCGGGAAACGGCGTGACTCGGGGGCGATGAAGACCGGGTCCCACGCAACGGAGCCCTGTGAACCTGGTCAGGCCCGGAAGGGAGCAGCCATAAGCAGGTGTCTCCGTGTGCCGTGGGGGAGCCCGGTTGGAGCTTTCCGATCACGCACGCCCCGGTCCGGAGAAGTCGACGGTGGGTGCGTGGTGCATTTTTCTTTTGGCTACTCCCTCGTTGAAACGTTAGCCCTCATGTTCTGCATCTGCACAGTTGTGATGATAGGTCTTCTTTCACTATCTCTTGCCATGAAAACACGCGCCCGTCTTGTTTACGACATCGATCTTCTAACCGACGAATTCTACGCAGTGGATTTTATGAAACACGAATACGAAGTTAAAGCCGCAGCGTCTCCTTCTGTTTCTGTCACATTGAACAGTTTGAGTTTTAACGCGAACTACGATAAGAAAAGTGGTACAATCTCTTACCTTGTGATGTTCAAAGACGGTCTGTACAAAATTGTTCGCTTCGGACTGAGTGGAGAGGGAAACAACTACCTGATAGAAACAAAAAAGGAAATTCACTTTTCACAGGAAGGGAAGGTATTCTCCGTGACGATAGGGGACACTATCTATGACCTTGGGATCTCAGAGTAGCCCTCTGTGTTTTATGAAGTAGTACACGATGATCCAGCTACCCAGCATCACTTTCAGGTACACCACCATGTTCGCCGAAACTATGAGGTTTCTTCCGGGAAGTATCAGAACAACGAGGAAAAGAAAAACGATCATGATGAACTTCTCCAGAAAGTACGCTCGCGTTCTCTCAAATTTTCTCTCGAAGTTTTCAAAATCTTCCACCATGGCGATCAGAGCGAGCGCCGTTCCGCCTGCAACCCCAGCAGAGAATCCACCACCTGGACTCACATGGCCTTCGAGCGCGAGGTACAGCGATCCCACGAGGAGAAAGAACGCTATGAATCTGGCAAAGATCCTGATCGTGACGTCCGATATGCCTCTTATCTCCTCTGGAGTGGGAAGGTAGGCCATGTGGAGTGAGACTCCGAGCACCGCGAGCGAGAAGACTAGAACCTCGAAGACAGTATCGTACACCCTGTTCAGAAGGTAGATCTGGGTGATGGGATTCTTCACCACAGGGTTTTCAAATTTCACCTGAACCTTTTCGAAACTACCGTTCAGCAGAACAGCAAAACAAAAAACAACGAAGATGGTGATCCACAACCATTTCATCCGATCTCCTCCCCAAAGTATTTCTTTTTCAATTCTTCTACGAACACCTTTTCGGTTCTGAGAAATTCTCTGAATCTCATTTTCAACTCCTCGTCCGCGAAAAGAATGTGATAACTCCCATCTCTGTGTAAAACGTGATTCAATTGCTCGCCTCTGTACACCCTCTCTGTGTACCTCAGTAGATCGAGTTTTTCATCCTCGAGGTAGAAGATCTTTGTTTCCAGATAACCTTTTTTGTCTTCACTGAACACTCCGCCACAGGCAACGTCCACCTTTCCATCGTTCAAAGCCTCAAGGAGATCTTCCAAAGAGGAAAACTCGACGAATTCTGATCTGTAGTCGTACTTTTCACAGAACCTCTTCAGAAGTTCGTATTCGAAACCCATGAACGCTTCTCCCAATTTCTCGAACAGGAGCCTGACGGATGTAAAACCGATCTTCACTCGATCTCTCGATTTCAGAGCGATCAGATAAACGAGGGTGGTGAGAAGCGCTCCAAGGAGGGCCTCCGCGATGGCCACGTCGGGAGAAGAAAAAAGTGTATATAGAAGAACCGCAAGAACGCTCAAGGCCGTTCTTCCAATGACCGCGTTCAATCTTATCGGGGTGAAGATCGTGTACAGAGAGACAGAAACCATCAGAATCAGTACCAGATTTTCTATCAAGACGATCCCTCCGTGTACATGCGCGCTATAACGTGTGAAACGAAAGGCCCCCATACGAGAAGGAGTACCACCATGAGGATCGTTCTCGAAACGTCTTCCCAGAAGTTGAGTACTATGAAAAGGGATCCCACCGTGTCTGAAATTCCTATGAGATGGATTTTCAGAAGGAAGTCTTTTTTCAGAAGCGAAAGAAGAGTGCCGAGAAACATCAAAACTACACCGATGTAGATCATCCTCTGTTCCTCCTCAGAAAGTAGGAGAACAAAATGACCCCACTTCCACCGGCGAGCAGATAGAACACCGCGACATCTCTTGCCTGAGATAGCCCCGGAACGAGGTACGAAAGGGCGTAGATCAAGACACCGACCTTCGTCGAGAGCGACGAAATCCCCAGGAGTTTTTCCCATTGATTCTTCCCTAAGAGCACCTGAAGAACGCTCAAGATCAACGGAGAAACAAGAAGCCATCTCATGTTTTTCTCTCCCCCACCTGGTGGACTACCATGTAACCTTCCTCTGAGACGATCACCAGTGTTTTCGGAGTGAGTGTGATAGTGAGTGTTTTCTCGAGTTCCTCCCACTCATCTTTCACCGGAACTTCGTAAGCCCTTTTAGCCCCGTTGTGGAAGAGCAAAACCAAGATAGATTCAAAAACCGCTTTTGGAACGTTGTAGAAGAGTTTCAACACAAGAACGGGGAACTTCTCGAAGTGAATGGGCCTTGTGAAGATGTATGTGAGAACACTCATCACAACTCCAAGTAAGATCGTTGTCAGAGTTGCTTTCTGAGACAAGACCATGAAGAAGACGGTCCCCGTTATCACAGCGACAAGAAAAGACAAGCCACCACCCCCAAAAGATAGACCCCGAGCATGGACTCGAAGTCTTCAAGCGGATATTTTTCTATCTTCAAGTTCTTGAAGAGGAAATGAACCAAAAGTCCTGCACCCATTAAGAGAAAGCTTTCAAGAACTCTTTCCCAGCTGGCAAAGTAGAGTCCTATCGTCAGGGAAGCAATGAGCAGAACGGGATTGTACATCCCTGGTAGCTTCTTTTTGAATTCAAAAGGTTTCAGAAGAAATTTCCAGAAGGAAGCCGCGGTGCCAACGAAAACAACTTCCATGAAGATCTTCTCCCATCCGTGAAGCTGTTCGAGAACCAGATTCTTCGAAAAACCCGCAAGGCCGGGAAGTCCCATGATAGAAAGACTTGCCAGCGAAAGAGAAAGCCACGTCCAGAAATCAAGCCTTTTCCACTTCGTCACGTCCCTTTCCGGAAGTTCATCTTTCAGAAGAAAGAGCCAGGATTTGAAAACACCGTGTGCGAGGGCGTAAACTGGAGCTGTAACCGGTGACGCAAGGACGATCCCTATCTGTGAAAGAGTACTGTAGGCAAGTATCCTCTTGTAATCTTTCGAAAGAAAGGCAAACAAAACACCTGAAAGTGCCGAAAAGATGGCAAAGATCTTCACCACATCCCAGTTCACCACGTGTTCCAGCCGAACGAGTGCGTACACAGCACTCTTCACAACGACACCGGATAGAATTGCTGAAACGGGTGTTTCTGCCTCCGAATGAACCTGTGGAAGCCACATACTGAAGAGGAACACACCGGCTCTTAAAAGAAGTCCAACCGCGACGAGAGCGGAGGCGAATGAATCAACCTTCGAGATGTCAGAGATCGAGAGTGTGCCGTTTTCCGCGTATAGAAATCCGATTCCTATCAGGTACAGATTCATGCCCACAGTACCCAGGATCAGATACTTGAAAGCGGACCAGTACTGAATCTTCTTTCTTCCCTCTACGACGAGAAGGAAAGTGATGAGGGATACCACCTCAACCGTGACGTATATGTTGAAGAGATCGTAGCTCACGAACGCAAGGTTCAGCGCTCCAAGGAGTATCAGAAGAAGGTTCGAAAGACTGACGTTCAAGTCTTTCGTGAAGACAGCGAGAAGAACCACGGCCGTGAGGATGAGAAAGAAATATGATGTCTGATCTAACAGAAGGTGGACACCGAAGTTTCCTGTCAAAACAAGATCGAAACGATATCCAGAAAGCACCATCGTGACTGTGAAAACAAGATTCACCAGTGCTGTCCACCAGGGAGCTTTCCTCTTTAAGAAAAGAAAGACAATCCCGAGCGATATAATGAGGAAATTATAAACAAGAAAGATCACTCTTTCTTTCCCCCTTCTCTGTCGAGCCTGTCGGAAGAGACCGAAGAGTACTTGGAAGCGATCACGCTCGCGGTGGTGACAAGGAGCGCTACGGTGGCGAACCCTATCACTATCGAGGTGATGATCAGAGCTTGTGGGACAGGGTCGGCTGAGTTCTGCTGAAACGGTATCGGAACGGCTTCTCCCTGCCTTCTGGAGATGAGAACAAAGAAACTGACAACGCCCGTTCCCATGATATCGAGCGAGATGATCTTCTTTATCAGATCTCTGTTGATCAGAACTCCTAACAGCCCAATCAGGACAAGAAGAAGGGTCAACCGTTCAGCCACCTCTCGACCACCTCTTTTCCGGTAAAGAAGAGAGCGTCCGCGTAAGAAAGGTCATCGAACCTGAATTCATCTCCCACTTCTAGTTCTGCTCCCTCGAACCAGACAAGGTAATTCTCAGGAACAACAATTCTCGATGGTTTCAACCTTTCAATTACCTTCTTCATCGTTGTTTTCCTCACACTGTCACCGAGAGATGGATCGAGGGGACCCGCGACCACGTACTTTCGTAGCTCAACGGGAACGTGATATCCTATTCTGATCACTTTTGTCCCCCAGCCCTCAAAAATGCAGACGAGATCAGAACAGATATCTACCGCTTCTTCGACATTCAAAGGTGTGTACTCTCCTTCTTCCATCATCCTGTGGAGTTCTGTCCCTTCGAAAACGAGTGTCGGGTGTATTCTCACCATATCCGCTCCACATTCTACGGTCCTCAGCGCGGACAGGATTTCCCCTCTTCGATCACTTCCCGGAAGTCCTACCATCAGATGAACACTGAGAACGAATCCGTTCTTTTTGATGAGTTTGCAGGCTCTCTCAGCTTCTTCGGAGGTGTAACCTCTCTTCGACCTCTCGAGCACCTCATCCAAGAAAGACTGTACTCCTATTTCGATCACGTTCACTCCGTATTTCTTCAAAATCTTCAGTTTTCTTTCGTTTATCTCGTCCGGGCGCGTCGAGACTCTGATCGACTTCACCACAGGGAATCTCTTCACGAATCTCAGGTACTCTTCCATCTTTTCCTCTGAGAGACCGGTGAACGTTCCTCCGTAGAATCCCAGTTCGTATTCATTCGACGTTCTGGAGTACTCTTCTATGATTCGTGCGATATCATCGAGAGACGGGACTTTTGTCTGTCCCGTGGCTTTTATCTGGTCACAGAAGACACACCTTCTCTTACAACCCGCGTACGGAAGAAAAACGGGAATTATCTTCATGCTCTCTCCTTCAAAAGCTTTTCGTAGGCGATTCTTGCAGCCTCCTTTTCCGCTTCTTTCTTTGTTCTACCCCTGCCCGTGGCGATGGTCTTCCCATCCACCCTCACTTCCACAACAAAAATCCTGTCACCATCGTTTTTTTCTGTTCTCACCAGTACATATTCTGGTGGCACCTTGTGTTCGCTCTGAACTATTTCCTGGAGAGCCGTTTTGTAGTCGAAGAGCATTTCACCCTTCATGATCTTTTCTATGTAGAACTCGAATTCCTGCTCAAATAGCTCCTTTATCTTCTCATAGCCCTGATCGAGGTATATGGCAGCCAGAAGCGCTTCGAACGCGTCGGCGAGTATGGAATCTCTATCACGTCCACCAGTTTTTTCCTCTCCCTTTCCAAGGAACAAGAATTTGCCAAGATTCATCTTCCTGGAAACCAGGGCGAGAACTTCTTCGCTCGCCGCTGCGGATTTCACCCGGGCCAGGTCCCCCACTTCCGCTTCCGGATACTTTTTGTAAAGTATTTCGCACACGAAGAGTTCTAGAACGGCGTCCCCCAGAAACTCCAGCTTTTCGTTCGATTCCACGTTCTTTCTTCCCGCTTGATTTTGCTCGTTCGCGTAAGAACTGTGGCACAGAGCCCGAAAGAGAAGTTCTTCGTTCTTGAAGTTGATTCCTGTTTTTTTCTGAAACTCCTCCACGATCTTTCTCTCACTCTCGTTCAACGAACATCACCTCTTTCAAAACATCACCTTCCAGCGAGCAGAGGTAGTATTTTTTCTCATCCGTATCGATGATACCAAAAGTCGGACCGACCTCAGATTTTGGAAGAGAAACCGATCCCGGATTCAAAAGCAGCACCCCTTCGCACCTTTCTGCCAGAGGAACGTGAGTGTGACCGAAAAGAACTACACTGCATCCATGAGCCTGTGCCAGACTCACAGGATCTCCTCCTTCGTATTCGAACTGGTCGCCGTGAACAAGGAGTATCTTTACATCTCCTAAAAATTCCATTCCGATCCTGGGCATTTCCGGAATTTCCAGAACCCTTATGTCCACATCTGCATCACAATTTCCGCGTATGTACTTCACACGGTGTTTCTTCAAAAGTGATGAGAGTTCCTTTGGACTGTATCCCTCGGGAAGCGGATTTCTGGGGCCGTGGTAGAGAACATCACCAAGATGCCAGATTTCATCGAAATTCCCCGCACTTTTCAAAGCTTTCTCTGTGCAAGAAAGTGAACCGTGGGTATCCGAGATCACAAGAATCCTCAAGGTCAACTCCTCCTGATAACGAACTTTCCCGATAGAACAGAAATGGAGAACAAAACAACTGTCCAGAGCAAGACGACAAAGATCGAGCGATTATCGATTGTGTGCTCCAGCTGGTATACCCTGAGGGCGTACATGGTTCTGAACACGGGCGTCGACATGGCGATTCTTCGGAGGATATCTGGCAAATTGCTTATAGGAATGGCAAAACCGCTTGAGAACAGGGATATTCCTATAACAGAAACACCGAGTATGTTTGCAAGACTCTTGTCGGGAGAAATGGAAGAAACCAGAAAACCCACGGACGTGTGAAGAAGAGCGTTGAGAAGGATGAGAACAGACGTAACGAAGAAGCCCAGGTTGTCTCCAGTCAGTATCACCGTCAGGGCGTAGGCTATGAAAGAAACGGAAGCTCCAATGACGGTGTAAGCAAGTATCTTCCCGCAGGCGTATTTCCGTGCCGGAAGGTTGTACACGAGGAACATCTCGTGCAGGTTTTTCTCTCTGTCGAGAAAGGTGGAGACACTCGCCAGTGATACGGTTATCAAAATCGCCGTGAAAAAGACGATGAAGGGGGAGATGAGATCAGAAAATCTGAGTTCTGAGTCTTTCAATGTCAATCTGGGTACGGGATAATCGGACTCTGTGAATATGTACCGGAGCACCTTGGGATCGAAGAAGGCACTTCCCTGGAAATCTGCCAGAACGGAATCGAGAACGTTGTATATCGCGGCGGCGAGGTGAAGATCGATGGGACTCGGGATGAAGATCATCTGGGTTGGCTGTTTGGAATACAGTTTCGCCGCGAAGCCCTTTGGAATCACTATGACCGCGTTCAGCTTTCCTTTCTTCAGAAGTTTTTCGTAGTTCTGATCGACTTTCACTATGTTTTCCTGTCTCAGGATGGTTCCAATGAATCTCATGACGAGGGAGGACCAGATGCTGTTGTCTTCGTTGTATATTCCGAGCTTCATCGTCTGAAGGTTGTACCCCTGCATGAAGAGAAGAGAGATCAGCACAACCAGAACGGGTGCAGCGATTATCATCATCAGTGAAGATCTTTTCTTCAAGATCCTCTTCAGTTCCACAATGGCTATTCTAAACATCGAGTTTCCACCTTCTTTCAACTTCCCTCACCACGTCTCTGTGGATTTCCTCTATGGAGCGTTTTCCATCCAGCACCACGATCCTTTCGGGATGTTCTCTGGCAAGCACGAGGTAGCCTTCCCTTACATGTTCGAGAAACTCTCTTTTTTCAAAGCGGTTGAGTTCTCCTTTTCTTTTGAGGGCCGTTTCGACGTCCACGTCTATGTAGAAAGTTAGGTCAGGAATCAGTCCATCCGTGGCAAGATCGTTCAACTCCTCCACGATCTCTTTTCCCAGGTTTCTTCCAAAACCCTGGTATGCAACACTGGAGTCCGTGTATCTGTCAAGAAGAACGGCGTATCCTTCGGAAAGGTACTGTTTTATTTCTGTCACAAGAAGATTTCTTGAAGCGAGAAATAGGAAGAGCTCAGCTTTGGGAGTTACTTCTTCCTCCAGAAGAATCTTTCTGATCTTCTCCCCCGTCTCCGTTCCGCCCGGCTCTCTCTTCAAGATCACTTTCTTTCCTCTCTTCTCCAGGTATTGAGCCAGAAGTTGGATCTGTGTGCTCTTCCCGGATCCGTCTATTCCCTCGAACGTTATGAACATTCCTTCCCCTCCTGGTCATAAGGATGAAGGCGACAAGATTGTTGGTGATATGGTACAGAACAGCGGGAAACAGAGATCCACTGACGGCTGCGCTGTGAGCGAATATGAGTGCGACGACGAATCTGTATATGAGGTTCGCAAAGGAAAATCTTTCGAAGCCCACGATCACGTTGAAGAGGTGAAGGAAAGAAAAAACGAGTGCGTTGGTCCATATGTCGTTTCCGTTCAGTTTCAAAAAAACTCCCCTGAAGAACAATTCTTCCGAGAAAGGAGACAGAAAAACCACCGAAACCATCACGATGAAGCGGTTCATGAAGGGTGGAAATCGAACTTCACTGCCTCCTAAGAAAAACACGTTCACGAAGAGGAGAATCAGGAACCAGTGTAGATCGACAAAGCTTACTCTGAACGATGGAACGTATCGAAAGGCCACACACACCGTCACAGCGCCGGCGAGTCCCAGCAGGGACTGATAGAAGATCGCCTTCTCGAATCGGTGTATCCTGAAGAGATTTATCGAAAACATGAACGCAAGATACAAAGCAAGGGCTATTATCGAGTAAAGAACGCTCACGGCTTCACCTCACAGCAGTGTTGCTATCATGACCGCTTTTATGGTGTGTTTTCTGTTCTCCGCCTCGTCCCAGACCCTGCTCTGTTTTCCCTCGATCACCTCGTAGGTGACCTCCTGGCCCTTCACCGCGGGGAGGCAGTGCATGAAAATCGTTTCTGATTTACCCGTCATTTCCATCACTCTCTCGTTCACCTGATAAGGCTTTAGGAGGGATATTCTCTCCTTTTCTTTGTCTTCCTCACCCATGGATGCCCACACGTCCGTGTAGACAACATCGGCACCTGCGAGTGCTTCTTCCAGATTTGATGTGAAAGAAATGCTCCCATCGGTTTCTTTCGCGATCTCCTGACACTTTTCGAATATGTCAGATCTGGGCTTGAGTTCTTCGGGACCACACGCCACGAAATTCATCCCCATCTTCGCACAGGCAATCATGAGGGAGGTCGCAACGTTGTTTCTGGTGTCCCCCATGAAAACAACCTTTACACCCTTCAATCTTCCGAAATTCTCCTCTATGGTCATCAGGTCGGCGAGCGCCTGTGTTGGGTGAAACTCGTCGGTGAGTCCGTTGTACACGGGAACACCGGAGTACTCAGCCAGCTTTTCCACAGTCTCCTGTTTGTAGCCCCTGAACATGATGGCGTCCACCATTCTTCCAAGGACGCGTGCGGTGTCCTCGAGAGATTCTTTCGCTCCAAGGTGTATGTCGTTCGGTGAGAGAAAGACCGGATGTCCTCCTTCTTCTGCAAAAGCGGTTTCAAAGGCGAGTCTCGTTCTCGTTGATCTCTTCTCGAAGATCATGGCAAGTGTCATTCCTTTGAACCTTTCGGTTCTCAGCCTGGATCTGCTTTCCATCTTCACCTGCTCTGAGATATCGAGAAGGTATCTGATCTCTTCAGGAGAAAAATCAAGAAGAGTGAGGAGAGATCTCCCTTTCAGATTCACAGACACACTTCACACCTCCACTATATCCTCGAGTTTTTCACCTGTGGATATGTACCTTACCGGTCTTCCTGTCTCTCTTTCTATGAAATCAACAAAGCGCTCGAAGTTCTTGTCTTCCAGAGATTTCCAGCCATCGAAGACTTCGTAGACAGGCTCTTTCTTTTCCAGATCTCTGAGTGAAACGAGATCTCTTCCATCGGAGTAGCGCACGCAGACCTTGATCTTTTCAAAACCGTTCAGCACATCTGCCTTGGTCATGACCAGAGAGTCGACACCGGAGATCTCAATGGCGTACCTGAGGAGCGGCAGATCGAGCCAGCCGCATCTCCTCGGCCGACCGGTCGTGGAACCGTATTCGTGTCCCGCTTTTCTCAACTTCTCTCCTTCTTCTCCTGTGAGCTCCGTCGGGAAGGGACCTTCCCCGACTCGTGTTGTGTACGCCTTGAAGACACCTAAAACTTCATCTACTTCTACAGGAAAGCCCATTCCCGCGCTCACGCCTGAGGAGGAACAGTTCATGCTCGTGACGTACGGGTACGTTCCCACGTCCAGATCCAGAAGAACCCCCTGTGTTCCTTCGAAGAGAACGCTCTTCTCTTCGAGGATTCTTTTCAACTGGACCGGTGAAACGACAAAGTCTTTTATTGTCTCATAGAAGGTGGAAAGATCTCCCATCATTTTCTCTGCGTCGAAATCCACCCCGTAGATCTTCTTCAAAGAGAGGTTCTTTTCGAGGAAATATCTGAGTTTTTCTTCGTTGCCGAGCTCTGCAACTCTCACGTTCACCCTCATAACCCTGTCAGCACAAGCGGGACCTATTCCTCTTTTCGTAGTGCCTATTTTCAACACTTCGTCTATTATCCTGTCCATTTCTTTGTGCACTGGAAGAACCACGTGTGCGCTCTCAGAGATGAAGATTTCACCTGAATAATCGGGAAATTTCTCTTTCAATTCCCTCAATTCTTCTGTCAGCACCTGAGGATCCAGGAGAACACCGCTTCCTATGGCGATTCCTCTGTTTTTTGTGAAATCGGCCGAAGGGAGGAGGTGGTGTATCACCTTGAAATTTCCATAATTCACAGTGTGCCCGGCATTCGCTCCGCCCGAAAATCTCGCCACGATATCGTGGTATCTGGAAAGATACGTTACCACCTTGCCCTTTCCTTCGTCTCCCCATTGAAGACCCACCACAACGCGGTTCATTCGCTTCACTCCTTTTCAAAGCGTTCGAAGATGTGGTCCACGTGTTTCAAGTAGTAAGAGATATCGAAGAGTTCTTCGAGCTCTTCTTTGGTAACCAGTTTCTTAACCTCTTCATCCTCGAGGAGGTACTCGAGGAAGTGTTTTTCGGAATTCCAGGTTTTCAGAGCGTTCCTCTGGACAATATCGTAAGCCTCTTTCCTTGTGAGTCCTTTCTCTATGAGTTTCAGCAGGACTCTCTGGGAGAACACGAGACCCTTTGTGAGATCTATGTTCTTCTTCATTCTTTCCTCGTTCACCTTCATGTTCCTCACCACGTTTGTGGCCGTGACGATCATGTAGTAAAGAGTCTGTGTGGCGTCGGGAAAAACGTATCTTTCGACGGAGGAGTGCGAAATGTCCCTCTCGTGCCAGAGCGCGATGTTTTCAAGGGAAGGATCGACGTACGCCCTCATCATTCTGGAAAGTCCCGTGAGTCGCTCGCAGGTGATGGGATTCTTCTTGTGGGGCATGGCGCTCGAACCTCTCTGGCCTTCTCTGAACGGTTCCTCCACCTCGAGCACTTCCGTTCTCTGAAGATGTCTGATCTCGACAGCGATCCTTTCTATCCCCGCTGCCACGATCGCGAGCGTGGACAGATAGAAAGCATGACGATCCCTCGGGACAACCTGTGTGGAGACGGGTTCAGGTTTCAAGCCCAGGTACGAAAGCGCTTTCTCCTCCACCTCCGGTGGTACGTTTGCGTAGTTTCCAACAGCTCCACTGATCTTACCGTAAGAAACTTCCTCTATCGCCCTCTCAAGGCGTTGAACGTTCCTTTTCATCTCGGAATACCATCCGAGGACCTTCAAGCCGAAGGAGGTGGGTTCCGCGTGGACTCCGTGTGTTCTTCCGATGGTGGGGGTGTGTTTGTACCGATTCGCGACTTCCCAGAGCACATCGCAGAACTCTTTTAGAGACTCTAACAGGATTTTCCCCGCTTCCACGAGAGCGAGGGAATTTGCGGTGTCGAGAACATCTGACGAGGTGAGACCGTAGTGGAAGAATCTCGAGTCTTCTCCTATCATCGAGCCGATTCCTTCGACGAACGCCACCACATCGTGGTTCGTTCTCTCTTCTATCTTTTTGAACAGTTCCACATCTATCTTAGCGTTGTTCCTTATTCTCTCTGTCACTCCCTTCGGAATCGTTCCCAGTTCTTCGTACGCCCTCGTCACTGCCAGTTCCACTTCCAGCCATCTTCTGTACTTCGCTTCCTCCGTCCAGAGATCCTTCATCGGTGACAGCGAATACCTTTCTACCATCTTTTTCCCTCCCAAACAGATCTCTTATGAACACGAGCGCAACAACAGGAAAAACAAGATAAGAAGCCGTTGGATATTTAATACTCGCCACCTTCCACAACGCCATCGCAACGAGAAACCAGAAAAGCGATTTGAGAGGTATGTTCACGGCTTTTTTCTTTGCAAAACTGGTGACGATCAGAGGAAAGAAAGACAGCACCAGAAACAACTCGGCTCGATCGTAATTTGTTCCTTTCAAATATTCGAACCCCTCGAGGACGAGGAGAAAGATCAGACTCACATGAAACAGGGTCTTTTCTCTCTCACTTCTGGTGAAGAAGAAAATAACAGAAGCAATAAGAGCGAGTATCGATACAAAAGTACTGTCTTTCCAGGAGAGAACAGCGAAGATCAGAGAAAGTCCCAGACCTAACATCATCGATCCCCTTTCACGAGAGTCACAGCAGTTTCCACATGGTAAGTCTGAGGAAACATGTCGAAAGGCTTCACCCTGACAATAGAATAGCCGTTCTCCACCAGCACCTTGAGGTCTCTCACCAGAGTAGAAGGCTCACATGAGACGTAAACGATCCTTTCGGGTGAAAGTCTCACTATTTCTTTCATTGCTTCTGGACCCGCACCTGATCTCGGTGGGTCCAGGATTATCCTGTCTGCCCTTCCGCTGTAGTTTTTCAGAAAGTCCAGCACATCCTGTTCCACGTATTCTATGTTCCTTCTGCTGTTTATGTTCGCATTCGCCTTTCCAGCCTTCACAGCGACCCTGCTGGATTCAACGGAGATCACCCTCGCTGCCGAAAAGGAAGTTCTCACGGAAAATGTACCGATACCCGCGTACAGATCCAGCACCACCTCGTTACCCTGAAGTGCCAGTTCTCTGTACACGTGATCTATCAGTTTGGATGTGATGGAGTAGTTGCTCTGGAAAAAGGCGGTCGGTGGAATTTGAAACCTTTCCCAGTCGAACTCTTCCACAATTACTCCTTCACCGTAGAGGGTTCTGTACGGTCCCCTTAGGACCACAGAGTCTTTAGAGTTCATCACATGAATGATGGAGTGAATCTTTGGAAATCTCTTTAACACAGCGCGAACCAGATCTCTTCCCCAGGGAAAGGATTCCGTCTTCGTCACAAAGATCACCATGAACTGGTCCGTGCTGAATGCGTACCTGATCACGAGGTGCTTGAGCACTCCCTTTCTCGTTTCCCAGTTGTAAACAGGAACGTTGAGTACCTGAACGGCCTCTTTTACAGTGTTCAGAATCTCACCCGTGCCTTCAGGTGCCACCTCACAGTCTTTTATGTCAATCACAAAATCGGAGTTTCTCTTTTTCAACCCCAATTTTCTTCCCTGAAAATGAAACTCCATTTTCGTCCTGTAGTGAAAAACAAGATCACTCGGCTCCACATCTTCCACTTCTACCTTCAGATTTGAGCGTTCGAAAAGATCGATCAATACCTCCTTTTTGTAACGAAGCTGGGTTTCATACTTCACATCCATCCAGTGACAGCCACCGCATCTTCCGAAGTACCTGCAGGGTGGTTTTGTTCGATCTTCGGATTCTTTCAGAAGGGAAACAACCTTTCCAAAAGAAAAATCCCTTTTCTCTCTGTAGGTCTTTATCAGGACTTCCTCACCGGGATATGCTCCTTCTACGAGAACTACCTTGCCGTTTGAAAGATGGGCAAGGCCGTAACCTCCGTTGACCATCTTCTGTATCCTCACCTGCTCCAGCATCTTTCACATCCTCTCTGGTGCGGAAACTCCTATGAGTTTCAGACCCTTTCTTAAAACGATACCCGTTGCGAGAGCAAGGTTGAGTCGCGCGTTCGAAAGTTCGGGATTCTCAGGATCCACTATCACGTGTTTGGTGTAGAACGCGTGGAAGGACTCGGCGAGCGACTGGAGATAGTTCGTGAGCCTGTTCGGTGCGAACATCTGCGCGACCTCTTTCAAAGCGGTGTTGAACATACCGAGGTTTCTCATCAGAACCCTTTCTTCTTCGTTTCCAAGCAGTTCAAGGTGTTTTCCCTCTTCAAACTTCACACCTTTCTTTTCCGCGTTGGAGAAGAGATTGTGGATCCTGGCATGTGCGTACTGAACGTAGTAAACTGGGTTGTCCATGGATTTGGCCTTCGCCAGATCGATATCGAACACCATGTGGGTATTGGGGTCCACCATCGCGAAGAAATATCGGGTGGCGTCTCTTCCCACTTCGTCGAGAAGTTCGTCCAGAGTGACGAATTCTCCCGCTCGCGTGGACATGCGAACGATTTCCCCACCACGTTTCAGAGTAACGAACTGATGCAGTATAACGTTGAAGAAATCGTCGGGAATGTCGAGGGCTTTCATCGCTGCCTTCATTCTTGGTATGTGGCCGTGATGGTCACTACCCCAGATGTCGTAAACCTTCCTGAAACCTCTCTTGTATTTCTTGTAGTGATACGCGATATCCGTCATGAAGTACGTGTATGTACCGTCGCTTCTCACAAGAACCTTGTCTTCCTCATCTATGAAGGCAGAGACTTTCAACCACACAGCACCGTCTTTTTCGTAAACAACGTCCTTGTTCTTGAGGAGTTTCAGCACCTCTTCGACAGTCCCATCCTCTATCAAACTCTTTTCTGAGAAGTACACATCGAACGAAGAACCAATCTTTTCAAGGGTATCTTTCATGGAGGAGAGCATTCTGTTCAGCGCTGTCTGTTTGAAAAACTCCTCCACTTCTTCGTTCCACAGATCTTTGTATCTATCTCCGATTTCGTTCACCAGATCCCTCGCGATGTCCACGAGGTATTCCCCGCGATAGCCCCCTTCGGGAATTTCTTTTTCAACTCCGAGAAGCTGATTGTACCTTGCCCAGAGCGACTGAGCGAGAAGCCTTATCTGTTTTCCAGCGTCGTTTATATACATTTCCCTCGTCACATCGTAACCGAGCTCTTTGTAAACCTCGGAAAGCACGTCACCTATGATGATCTGTCTACCGTGCCCAACGGTGAATGGTCCCGTTGGGTTTGCACTTCCGTATTCGAACTGCACCTTCATTCCATTTCCAACGTTTTCTCTCCCGTACTCGTCTTTTTTCTCCAGCACGGTTTTAACCACTCCACGGAGCAGTTCGTTCGACAGGAAGAAATTTATGAAACCGGGTCCCATGATTTCTATCCTGTCAAACGAGGGATCTTCATCGAGACTTTTTACGATCTCTTTAGCTATCTCCCGCGGGTTTTTCTTCAAAGTTTTTGCGAGCTTCATGGCAACGTTGGTGGACAGATCTCCGAATTCCTTTCTGGGTGGAATTTCGACCTCGAATTCGATTTCTGAACCGTACGCTTTAGAGATGACTTCGGACACCTTTTGCCTGATCGCGTTCACCAGCACTCTACCGCACCTCCATGTTTCGGATTCTGCTGATCTGTTACCCTCTGAAGAGAATGTGTTTCACCGTATCTATCCTGTGCCTCTTTCCCTTTAGAAGATCCAGTTCGAGGTCCACGGACATTTTCACACCACAATCCTGCCGCAGAAAACCCGTCAGGTTCGGGGTGAGCGGGATAGGAGCGCTCACGTAGCTTTTCCCTCGGTAAGTTTTTCCAAGAAAAGTTCCTCTTGGAGAAACTTTGATTCCAAAAACCTCGAGACTCTGGGAACGTGCCCATAGACCTTTTTTCTCTTTCCACCAGTCGTTTTCTTCTGTTTCCAGATCGAAGTGGATGAAAGTAAAGACGTTCTTTTCCACGAGCGGCCTCAGAGCCTTTGAAGAGAGTGTGTCTTCTTTTCTGAGAACCGCGGCGTACCATTCCCCAAAATCCGCAACTGCGAACCTTTCTCTGAGGGTGTATCGATGTAACACTTCACCGTTTTCTATCACCAGCACATCGGGAGATGTTCGGAAAGTCTCCACACCTGGAGCGACAATTGGTACGTCCAGTCCTTTCGAAATGTATCGAAGCAGATCTGTGTAAAATGGATCGAGTTTTTCAAAATTCTCTATTCTTATCGGAAAAACCCCAGCGAGGAGATTACCTGTCAGTCTTGGGAAAATGAGAAGGTCCATGAAGGAAAGATCCTCCTGCAAGATTTCCATCAGAGCATCTATGAAATCGTCCGCGGATTTGAACATCTGGTCCAGAGGAAACGCGACGCACACTACCCTTTTTACACCTTTTCTGCTTCGGTGCACTCTTGAGATTTTTCTTTTCGGGATCAACCTTTTTTTCACCATCTTCCAGAGAATGTTCTCAAACATCTTCGGCTTCCTCCGAAGAGAAGAAATTCTTTTTCAACTCCAGAAAAACGGGAGCTACTCCCTCTGCCACGACCCCCGTTTGGTTTTTTGTTTTTTCGAGAGGAAAGTAGATATTGTTGTGAACCTTTCCCAGGAAATTCAACAAGACTATGGAGGCCAGAGATGTTTCCTGCGTGTGTGCCCAGAACTTTGCCTTTACAAAATTAAAATCTATGAAGTTTTGAATCTCACAGAAACCAACCACCAGTTTCGCACCGTTCTCTTTTGCAATGTAAAAGACTTCCGGGTAGAGAGCAAGATCCCCACCCACCACAAAAATATTTATGTCAGCATCTACGATTCCGAATTCGTAACCCTTCTTCCATTCCCTTCCGTTCTTTCCGATGATGAAAAATTTGCTGGTACCCACAATGGAAAATCTGGCGTTGTCTGGAATCACATCCAGCCATGATATGAAAAGGTCTATTGTTTCAAACTCCTCAAGAGATACGGGTGATCCAACCAGAATTTTCAACTCGATCCACCCATTTCAAGTATAGCATCAATCTTTTGAAACCCTTTCGGCGATGTAGTCAGCGGCGAAGTCCCGATCGATTTCAACCTGGTCTCCCGTCTCGAGGTCGCGGAGAATGACGATTCCTTTTTCCAGTTCTTCATCACCAATAATGACCGCATACCTCGATCCCATTCTGCTGGCGTGCTTAAGCTGACCGGAGAGCTTTCTATCCATGATGTCCACATCCACACTCAGGCCCTTCTTTCTCAATTCACCCGCAAGCTGGACACCATCCATAAAGGCTTTTTCACCAAGAGTTGCGATGTAAACAAGATGAACATTTTTCATCGGGATTTCTATTCCCTCTGCTTTTAAAGCGAGTATAATTCTCTCTATACCACCTGCAAAACCAAGGGCGGGTACGGAAGAGCCCCCAAGTTCCGCAAAAAGGCCATCGTACCTTCCACCACCCGCGATGGCGTTCTGGGCTCCAAGACCTTCGTGCCTCACCTCAAAAACCGTTCTGGTGTAGTAGTCGAGCCCGCGGACCAGGGTGTGATCTTCCACGTATTCGATCTCGAAAGTGTTGAGGTACTCTTTCAACTTCTTGTAGTGTGCCCTGCAGGAATCACAGAGATAGTCGACGCTTTTTGGTGCATTCAGAGCGTATTCGTGGTCTACCTTACAATCGAGCAGTCTCAAAATGTTCGTCTCGTAACGTCTTTTGCAGTCGTCACAGAGATTGTCCAGAACTTGACCGTAATACTCTTTGAGGGCTTCGCGATAGTTTTTCCTGCACACCGGACAGCCTATGGAATTCAGGTGAATCTTGTATTTCGTGAGTCCGAGCCTTCTCAAGAAGGTATCGACCAGTATGATCATTTCGAAATCCGCTTTTGGAGATTCGGGGCCGATGATCTCGAAACCCACCTGGTGAAACTGTCTCAATCTCCCCGATTGTGGTTTTTCGTATCGGAACATGGGACCTACGTAGTAGTATCTCTGCTGAAACCCCCTGTCTACCAGAGAATTCTCCAGAAAAGCCCTGACGACGGGCGCGGTACCTTCTGGCCTCAGAGTGATGCTCCTTCCCGCTTTGTCCTGGAAGGTGTACATCTCTTTCTGAACAATGTCCGATTCTTCTCCCACACTTCTAACGAAAAGTTCCGTCTGTTCGAATATGGGAGTTCTGATCTCCTCTATTCCCGCGCTTTCGCACACATTTCTGAAGGTTTCCTCGACGTACCTCCAGTACCATATCTCTTCACCGAAGATATCGTTTGTTCCCTTTATCCTTCTGTATTTCAACTATTCACACCTCCTCTTTCCTCGAGAAGAATCTTCACATCTCTTATGATTCTCACAATCGCGTAAAAGACGACGAGGAATTCCAGTCTTCCAAGGAACATGCCCACCGTCATGGTCCATATTACACCCACCGGAAGATTCGGACTGGTGAGCCCCACCGAGAGACCTACTCCATTCATTGCGGAGGAGAATTCGAACATGGAAACCAGTGGATCGTATCCGTAACTCATGAGGATCAAGGTTCCCACCAGATAGGTCAGGGCGTAGACCCCAAAGAAGACGAACATGTCCTTTATGATCCCATCGTCTATGGTTTTCCTGTTTTCACCTTTCCAAACTATGATCTTTTCAACCTTTCGCCTCGGTCCCATGAAATTGATGATAGATCGATATATCAATTTCAGTGTGACGAACACTCTGAACTGTTTCAAACCACCAGCCGTTGAATCCATCATTCCACCGAGCATCATGATAACGGTGAGAAGATACACGCCGATTGGAAAGAGAGTAACCCACGGAACAAGATCGGCGTTGGAGAACCCGGTGCCCGTTATTGCAGAGACTACCTGAAACACCACGTATCTGAGCGCCTTTTCGTGAAAAACCTTTTCGGCTGGTCGCAGTAGAAACAGCGATGCGATGACAATGGTGGATCCCATGATCCAGGGTTCCCCGTTTTTGACGAAGGCTTTGAAGTTTCCCTTCCAGAGGGTGTAATGGATTCCAAAACCCGTTCCACCGAGCAGCATGAGAACGATGGTTATCACTTCTATCGATACACTGCCGTAGTATCCAATACTCGCGTTTTTCACCGAGAAACCACCCGTTGCGAGAGCGGTGAGAGAATGGTTGAAGGCATCGAACCAGGGCATACCGGCCATATGAAGAAAGAACATACCAGCGGCGGCGTACGCCACGTATATGACCATGATCACCTTCGTGGAGTGGGTCACATTTGGGAGTATGTTGTCCACCCTACCTTCGGAACTGTAAAGGGAAGCTCCGAGAGGTCCGATCAATGTGGCGAGCATTATGACGGCAAATCCCGCACCTCCAATGAACTGCATGACACTTCTCCACACCAGAAACACATGGGGAAGACTCTCCACGTCAGGAAACATGGTGAGCCCCGTTGTGGTCCAGCCGCTTGTGGCCTCGAATACTGCCTGGTGAAAATTCAAAAGACCCTCTATAACGAACGGAAGTGCTGAAAGGACTACCGCGGCGCACCACGTTGTGACAACTATCACCGCTCCTTCCTGATACCCCACTACACGAGTCTCGTTCAATTTTGAAACTTTTTTAAGAACAACACCAGAGGCAAAGGAAATGATTGAAGGAACCAAAAAAGACTCGATGTATATCCACTCTTCAGGATAGAAAATCACAAAAATTGTTGGCAGAAGAAGGATCGCAGGGAACCATATCAAAAGCTGACCTACGTACCAGAAAATCACCTTGAGTCTGTATTTGGTACTGGTCATTAGGTCTTCCAATTTTTCTCACCTTCCAAGCAGTGTCTCTTCGACTGTTTCTTTGGCTTCTGCACTTACGATCACGTACAGTTTATCACCGGAGAGGATCTCCGTATCTCCTCTCGGAACCACAAGCACTCCACCGCGGACGATGGCAGCGATGATACTATCCCTTGGAAGCGGAAGATCCTTCAACTTCTTTCCCACAACCGGACTGTCTTCTTCCACGTTCACACTTAGAAACTCAATACCTTGTTCCAGCGGTATGATGCTGGAGAACTCATCTGGAAAGATGAGAGCCTCCACCGTGTTCGTTATGAGAGTGGTGAGATTCAAGACGGTTGTGATACCCATTTTTTTGAATATTTCCATGTTTCCCGGGTCGTTGACAAGACTCACTACCCGCTTTACCCCGAAGTCCTTCATAACAAGCTGTGCGATGAACAGGTTGACTTCATCCCTCGGAGTGAGGATCACCACCACGTCTCTTTTCGAAATTTCAGCGTCCCTGAGTATCTCTTTGTGACTTCCATCTCCGTGTATGATCGTCGCCTTCAATTTCTTGGCGAACTCTTCGCAGAGTTCCCTGTCTTTGTTTATGATCACTACACCGTACTTTCGTGACAGCATGGAACGCGCAAGGTAATACGCCGTCGTTTCTCCACCGATTATTATGACTTTCAATCTTCTTCACTCCCTATGATGAACTCCTTTACTTTCTCTATCATGAGAACGGCGGGACAGATGGTTTTTATTCCATTTTCTTCGAAAATCTTTATCTTTTCCGGATCGTAGACCCTGGCGATCACGTTCTCCACGTTGAACATGTACCTTGCGTTCATCGAGATGAAGAAATTCGTACTGTCGTCGTTCGTGAACGCAAACACCATGTCTGCCTTCTCCATACCACACTCTTTCAGAGTTTCAAACTCCGCGGCATCTCCCACCACGGTGAAACCGGAAAACTCGGAGTTGAGCCTGTGAAACGCGTATTCGTTTTTATCCACGACCACAACACTGTGCCCTGAAGAAGAGGCGAGATTGGCTATCAGCGATCCAAGTCTTCCACAGCCGAATATCACGATGTACTTGCTTTTTTGTTTTTTTGACATAATGTTAACTCCCTCACCTTCAATATCTGTATCTGTGAATCCTTCTCATCCTTAAAATATATCCCCAAATCATCCCGTAGACAAATCCACCTATGTGTGCCCACCACGCTATTCCGTAGGATCCAACAAGGCCGTTCAGAACCTGGATAAAGAACCAGATCATCAGATAGTAGAACGCCGGTATTTCCACGAGTGTGAGGAAGAAGAAAATTGGAAACAGAGTCACGATCCTCGAGTACGGAAACAGCACGAAATAAGCTCCCATAACGCCGGACACCGCTCCGGATGCTCCAACCATGGGAGTTGTTGAATGAAACGCAAAAACGAATTGGGTGAGTGCGGCAAAAATACCGGCAGATAGATAAAACAGAGTGTAGCCAACATGGCCCATCTCGTCTTCTGTGTTGTCTCCGAATATCCAGAGAAACCACATGTTACCCAGGATGTGCCAGAACCCTCCGTGGAGAAACATGTGAGTTATGAAAGGAAGAAGGGAAAAGCCGAGCGCTTCTTTTACTCTCTCAACCGTATAACGAGCTGGCACGAGGCCATATCTGTACATGAACAGGAGAAGTTCTCTGTCGTTCAACATGAGTTCATACACGAAAACAACCACGTTTATCAAAATCAAAGCTATCGTTACGTAAGGCTTCTTTCTACTTGGGAGAACATCGTAAAGAGGAAACACGATATCACCTCATCAGATGGTCAGATATGTTCGCCCTTTCCACCACTTCCGGTAATATCTTCGATTCGTCTCCCGTCATGATCACAACCACGCCCGGACCGTGTCCTGCTGAAACGCAGGCAGAGTGTACCACAACACCTATCGATACTGCCCCTTTTCTGTACTTTCCAACTCCATAGGAATTGTCGTGGTCCTGAATTGCGACGATGTCTCCAAGTTTCAGATCCGCTACTCCAAGATCCTCAGGATTCGATGCCATTATATCGTAGTCGGTGGAAGCACTGCTCGAAGCGCCAATCCCAGATCCCATCATGTGCGCTGGAATCTTCGCAACAACAGGTACATGGATTTTCCCATTCTTTTCCTGTATCCCAAGTTTTTCGAAGAGATCTGGGTCGATGTTCATCACCTTCACATCCGGATGATCCAGAAGCTTCAGTCCCTGCCCCCAGGCCTTTATCAATATCTTATCCCCCACCATGAGCTTTCCGAGTACTTCTTCTTCGAAATAAACGAGAACGTGGTTCACACCTCCGTGTTTTCCCGTGACGAACCCTCTGCTTCCCTTCGCGTCTCCAGACATCACGATCACTTCGTTTCCTATACACGAAAGGGTCATCAGCGGTATTTCCTCTTCCTTATTCCTTGCCATGACAGACACACCCGGTTCTACGTGGTCTCCTGCCCATCCGTAAGCACTGTCACCCACTTTCACGTTGTAGGTGATGCCCCCAAGCACTGGAATTACCCTCACTGTCCCTTCGGTTGTTACACTGTAAGGAGACCTCATTTTCGCTGGAGCGATCTCTCCAACAACCGAAATTCGAACGAGTCTGTCTTTGTTAGTTCTCACAAATCTCACCTCCAGTGTGTGGTATCATTGAGTAGATAGGGAAAACAAGGAGGTGACACTTTGAAATTTTACATCACCACCCCAATCTACTACGTGAATTCTGAGCCTCACATAGGAAGTGCCTACACCACTATTGTAGCCGATATCATCGCTCGCTACAAACGTTTCATGGGTTACGATGTGTTCTTTCTCACGGGAACGGACGAACACGGCCAGAAGGTCCTGCAGGCAGCCCAGCAGGCTGGAAAGGACCCGCAGGAATTCTGTGACGAACTGGCTGAAAAGTTCAAACAGCTCTGGAAAGAACTGAAGATCACGAACGATTATTTCATCCGAACCACAGACGAAATGCACATGAAAACCGTCCAGGAATTCGTTGCGAAGATGAAAGAAAACGGAGACGTCTACAAGGGCATCTACAAGGGATGGTACTGTGTCCCCTGTGAGACGTTCTGGAACGAGGACGAGGTTATAAAGGAAGGAGAAGAACGTTTCTGTCCGGAGTGTAAAAGACCCGTCAAATGGGTGGAGGAAGAGAATTACTTCTTCAGACTTTCGAAATACAGAGATCCTCTCCTGAAGTACTACGAGGAGCATCCCGATTTTGTGGAACCGGACTTCAGAAGAAACGAGATGCTGAAGATTCTCGAAGGTGGTCTCAAAGACCTGAGCATCACCAGGACGACCTTCAAATGGGGCGTTCCCATGAAGGACGATCCGGAACACGTGATCTACGTGTGGGTGGACGCGCTCATAAATTACATATCCGCTATAGGATACGGCTGGAACGATGAGATGTTCAATAAATGGTGGCCTGCAGATTTGCATCTGATAGGAAAAGAAATAAACAGATTCCACTCCATCATATGGCCTGCGATGCTCATGTCGGTTGGACTCCCACTTCCAAAAAAGGTGTTCGCACACGGGTGGCTCACGGTGAACGGCCAGAAGATCAGTAAGTCCCTCGGCAACGCTATAGACCCCAGATTCTTCGTGAAGAGATACGGCAACGACGTGGTGAGGTATTACCTGATACGGGATATCATGTTCGGAAAAGACGGCGATTTCTCGGAGGAAAGGCTCGTCCACAGATTGAATTCCGATCTTGCGAACGACTACGGAAATCTCCTTCACAGGATCACGGCTATGATAAAGAAGTATTTCAACGGAAGACTTCCTTCTCCTTCTGTTCAGGAAGGGCTCGATAGCTGGCTGAAGGAGAGATTCTTCGAAACAAAAGACGCTTACCATGAACTCATGGATTCCTACCGGCTCACAGAAGCCCTGGACAAGATATGGGAGTTCATAGCAGATGTGAACAAGTACTTCAACGACACGAAGCCCTGGATACTTGGAAAAGAGGGAAATATGGAAAGGCTCGGAACGGTGCTGTACAACTCACTGGAGGCCGTGTTCAAGGTGGCTCTGATGACACTCCCGGTGATGCCAGACACCTCCAAAGAAGTGTTCAGGAGAGTGTCCTTTGAAGAAAAGCCTTCGAAGGAACATCTGGAAAACTGGGGAGTTCTGAAGTCTGGTTCCACAGTGATCCACGGCGAACCTCTCTTCAGAAAAATCGACGCGAAAGACTTCAAAAAGGTGGTGGAGACGGTGTCGGTCGAACAGAACGTGATCACAATAGATGATTTTTCCAAAGTAGATCTCAGAATTGCAAAGGTCCTCGAAGCGGAGAAGGTTCCAAATTCCAGAAAACTTCTCAGATTGATAATCGATCTTGGAACGGAAAAGAGACAGATAGTGGCGGGAATTGCAGAACACTACAAACCCGAAGAACTCGTAGGAAAACTGATCGTCGTTGTCGCTAATTTAAAACCCGCAAAACTCATGGGCATAGAGTCTCAGGGAATGCTCCTCGCCGCAAAGTCCGGCGATACCTTGAGACTTTTGACTGTAGATGGAGAAATCACACCAGGTGCGAAGGTGTCCTGACGGAGGGATGTGAATGCCAGAGATCCTGATAAACAAACCCGTAGAGGATGAACTTGTTGAGTCTTATCTTCTGTACTCGATGAGCGTTATAGTGGGAAGGGCCATTCCGGACGTTCGGGATGGTCTCAAACCCGTTCAGAGGAGAATTCTCTATGGAATGTACGAACTCGGTCTCAAACACAACTCACCCACCAAGAAGAGTGCGAGAATCGTCGGTGAAGTGATGGGTAAGTACCATCCTCACGGTGACGCACCCGTGTACGATGCCCTCGTGAGGATGGCTCAGCCGTTCACGATGAGGTATCCACTCATAGAGGGTCAGGGAAACTTCGGTTCCATAGACAGAGACCCTCCGGCCGCGATGAGGTACACGGAAGCGAGACTCACGAAGCTTGCCGAAGAAATGCTCGAAGACATAGAAAAGAACACGGTGAACATGGTCGACAATTTCGATGGCACGCTGAAGGAGCCGGAAGTCCTCCCATCCAAGGTGCCAAATCTCATAATAAACGGTGCCTCCGGTATAGCGGTGGGAATGGCCACAAACATACCTCCACACAATCTCTCCGAGACCGTGGATGCCCTGATTTATTTGATCGATCATCCAGAAGCCACGGTTGAAGAACTCATGCAGTTCATAAAAGGACCGGATTTTCCCACAGGAGCCGTGGTAGTGAACGCTTCTGAATTGAAGAAGGTTTACGAAGAGGGAAGAGGCAGGATCATCGTCAGAGGAAAGGTGCACGTCGAGGATGGAAAGAGAGTAAAGCGAATCGTCATCACGGAGATTCCGTACGGAGTCAGTAAAGCGGGTCTCATAGAACAAATAGCAAAAATAGCGAAAGACGACGAATCACTCCCAATCAGGAACATAAGAGATGAATCCGATAAACGCGGAATGAGGATAGTTATAGAGATCCCGAAGGACACCAGCGAAGAGGTCATAATAAACAATCTCTACAAGAGAACTGCTCTTCAGGATTACTTCAACGTTCAGATGCTGGTCATAGACAAACACAAAAGACCCAGGTTGATGAATTTGAAAGGATTGATGGAGGCTTTCCTTGAGCACCGCTTTGAAGTCATCAGAAGAAGAGCAAGGTACGAATACGAACAGTACACAAGGAGGGCACACGTTGTCGAGGGTCTCCTGAAGGCGGCAAGAGCGATAGGTGTTGTTGTGGACATCGTGAGGAACAGCAAGGATGTGGAAAGTGCGAAGCAATCACTCATGGAAACACTCGAGATCACCGAAGAACAGGCAAAAGCCATTCTCGACATGAGACTTTCGAGGCTGACTTCCCTCGAAATAGAGAACCTTCAAAACGAATACTCCGATCTGGTCAGGAAGATCTCAGAAGTGAAGGAAATACTCGAGAAGGACGAAAAAGTAAAGGAGATAATGAAAGAAGAATTCCTCTACTTGAAGCAACAATACGGGGATCCCAGAAGAACAGAAATAACAGATCAAAGTATCCAGTACAACGAAGAGGAACTCATTGTCGAAGAAGACGTGGTGATAACATTGAGTCATAACGGCTATTTAAAGAGCACACCGCTGAACAGCTACAGATCGCAGAAGCGCGGGGGTAAAGGAATCACCGTCTCGAAACTCACTGAAGATGACGAGGTCGAGTTCGTTGTGGTCGCGAAAAACACCGCATCGACCCTGTTTATAACGAACCTCGGACGGGCGTATGTTCTCAAGAATTATCAGCTGGAAACCACCGGAAGAAACACGAGAGGAAGGCACATCACCGCGTTTCTGAATCTCGAAGACACAGAAAAGATCGTGGCACTCGCTTCTCTGAACGGTGATGGCAATGATCTTGTGATCGTTACAAAATCTGGGAAGATCAAAAGAACCGCTCTCAAAGAGTTTGAAAACGCCACCAGCAACCGCGGTGTCAGAGCCATAAAGATAGAACCTGGAGATGAGATCGTCAGCGCCAGGGTTGTTAACAGCGAAAAAGAAACACTCATAGTGGCAACGAAGATGGGTATGGCCGTCAGATTCCCGGTGAGTGATGTTCGCAGGATGGGAAGAAATGCAGCCGGAGTTCAGGCGATAAAACTTCAGCCAGGAGACGAAGTGGTGAGTGTGGACGTGATACCTCCAGGTGACGAAGGAGAGATTCTCACCGTGACAGAGAAGGGATTCGGCAAGAGAACACCCGTTCAGCTGTACAGGATTCAGAGAAGAGGAGGAACGGGTCTCAGAAACATCTCCGATGTGAACAAAACAGGGTACGTAGTAGCCGTGAGATACGTGAGGGGCGACGAAGAGATAGTGGTGGTCACAAGAAACGGCATGATGATCAGATTTCCCGCGTCTGAAATCGGTGTCATCGGTCGTGTGACAAAAGGCGTGAAACTCATCGAACTTGGAGACGATACCATATCGAAGGTGGCGGTGGTGAAAGATTGAGGAAACCCATAGAGCACACTGCTGACATTGCTTACGAGATATCCGGGAATTCTTACGAAGAACTTCTGGAAGAAGCGAGGAACATCCTTTTCGAAGAAGAAGGGATTGTCCTCGATAACGAAGAGAAAGAGAAAACTTATCCTCTTGAAGAGATGGAAGACGTTTTCTTTGACACGGTGAACGACTGGATTCTTGAGATATCGAAAGGATGGGCTCCCTGGAGGATTAAAAGGGAAGGAAACGAGCTAAAAGTAACTTTCAGGAAGATCAGAAAAAAAGAGGGAACCGAAATAAAAGCCCTCACATACTATCTTCTGAAGTTCGAGCGCGATGGCGATGTTCTGAAAACGAAGGTGGTGTTCGACACTTGAAAGATCTCACTGAAAGGCAGAGAAAGGTACTTCTGTTCATAGAAGAGTTCATAGAGAAAAATGGATATCCCCCCTCGGTGAGGGAGATTGCGCGGCGCTTCAGAATCACCCCGCGCGGCGCTCTTCTCCATCTAATTGCTCTGGAGAAGAAGGGTTACATCGAAAGGAAAAACGGCAAACCGCGGGCACTGAGGGTTTCGAAAAGCATAAGGAACAAAATACCTCTGATTGGAGAGATTCGTGCAGGTGAAAAAAGAGAAGCCATCGAATATCTGGAAGATTACATAGAAATTCCCGAGAGCTTTCTTTCGAGCGGTTACGATCACTTTTTGTTGAAAGTAAAAGGAGAAAGCATGATAGAAGAACACATCTGTGATGGGGACCTCGTTCTTGTGAGAAGACAGGATTGGGCGCAGAACGGGGATATCGTGGTGGCGATGGTTGACGGAGAGGTGACGCTAAAAAAGTTCTATCAGAGAGGTGATACGGTAGAGTTGAGGCCCGCTAACAGAGAGATGTCGTCGATGTTTTTCAAGGCGGAAAAGGTGAAAATCCTGGGTAAAGTGGTGGGAGTTTTCAGAAAACTCTAAGGGGGGATAGGATGTTTCCCTACAAGATTGTGGATGATGTGGTGATATTGATGCCGAACAAAGAGCTCAACATAGAGAACGCGCATCTGTTCAAAAAAATGGGTCTTTGACGAGTTTTTGAACAATGGTTACAACAAGATATTTCTGGTCCTTTCGGATGTGGAGAGCATAGACAGCTTCAGTCTGGGTGTCATTGTAAACATTTTGAAGAGTATCAGCAGCAGTGGTGGTTTCTTTGCACTGATATCTCCAAATGAGAAAGTAGAGCGAGTCCTCTCTCTGACGAATCTGGATCGCATAGTGAAGATATACGATACGATATCGGAGGCCATGGAGGAGGTGCGAAGAAAGTGAAGATCGCTATTGCATCGGACCACGCAGCCTTTGAACTGAAAGAGAAGGTGAAAAACTACCTTCTGGGCAAGGGAATAGAAGTGGAAGATCACGGTACCTACTCCGAGGAATCCGTTGATTATCCGGACTATGCGAAAAAAGTCGTTCAATCCATTCTGTCGAACGAAGCGGATTTTGGAATCCTTTTGTGTGGTACAGGACTCGGGATGTCGATCGCCGCAAACAGGTACAGGGGCATAAGAGCGGCTCTCTGTCTTTTCCCGGACATGGCAAGACTCGCGAGATCGCACAACAATGCAAACATCCTCGTTCTTCCGGGAAGGCTCATCGGAGCAGAGCTCGCTTTCTGGATAGTGGATACCTTCCTCTCAACACCCTTCGATGGAGGAAGGCACGAAAGGAGAATCAGAAAGATCGATGAGGTTTAAAGAGCTGATCTTTCCTTTGAGAGTCGAAGAGGAAGAAATCGTAGAAAAATTTTACGAAGAGGGATTCTTCAATTTCGCGATAGAGGAAGATGAAAAGGGAAAGAGGGTGTTGAAGATCTACCTTAGGGAGGGTGAACCCCTTCCTGATTTTTTGAAAGATTGGGAGATTGTTGATGAGAAGATCACCACTCCCAAAGACTGGATAGTCGAGCTCGAACCCTTTGAAATCGTCGAGGGAGTATTCGTAGATCCAACTGAAAAGATAAACAGAAGAGATGCGATCGTGATAAAACTGTCTCCCGGTGTGGCGTTTGGCACAGGTCTCCATCCCACCACGAGAATGAGCGTCTTCTTCCTGAAAAAGTATCTGAAGGAAGGAAACACTGTGCTCGACGTTGGATGTGGAACGGGAATACTCGCCATCGCTGCCAAAAAACTCGGTGCGTCTCAGGTGGTAGCGGTCGATGTGGATGAGCAGGCCGTCGAGGTGGCTGAAGAGAACGTTCGAAAGAACGACGTCGACGTACTGGTGAAATGGTCGGATCTTCTCTCAGAGGTGGAGGGTACTTTCGATATTGTGGTGTCCAATATTCTGGCTGAGATTCACGTGAAGCTACTCGAAGATGTGAATCGTGTCACACACAGAGATTCCATGCTCATACTCTCAGGGATCGTTGACAAGAAAGAAGACATGGTGAAAAGGAAGGCCAGTGAACACGGATGGAACGTTTTGGAGAGAAAGCAGGAGAGAGAATGGGTAACTCTCGTGATGAAAAGATCGTAGAGTGGCAGATTGGAAGAAAGATCACGAACATGAATCGGGTGGCTTATCGCTGTCCATACGGCTATCCGGTTGTGATCGAAAGTCTGCCCATCAAGAATGGAAAGCCGTTTCCCACGCTCTACTGGCTCACCTGTCCCCACTTGAGAAGAGAAGTATCCAAACTCGAGAGCGAAGGGTTCATAAAGAAACTCGAAGATCGAATAGCGTCCGATGTGGCGTTTCGAGAAAAGATGAGGAAGGCACACTTAGAAGTGATAGAGAGAAGAAAAAGGCTCCTCACCGGGGAACATCCCTTCCGCGAAATTCTGGAAAAGGTAGGAACAGGTGGTATTCGAGATTTCTCGAAAGTGAAGTGCCTCCACCTTCACCTGGCGGATTACCTGGCAGATGTTGGAAATCCTGTTGGAGAAACCGTGTGGAATCTCATCGAAAAGAAATTCTGTGATGATGTTTTCTGCAAAATCGGGGAGGCGAGAGAATGAAGATCATAGAAACCATAGAGGAAATGAAGAAATTCTCCGAGGAAATGAGAGAGAAGAAAAAAACGATAGGATTCGTCCCCACCATGGGATACCTCCACGAAGGGCACCTGTCTCTTGTGAGAAGAGCAAGGGATGAAAACGATGTGGTCGTGGTGAGTATTTTCGTGAATCCTACCCAGTTCGGTCCCAACGAAGACTACGAGAGGTACCCAAGAGATTTCGAAAGAGACCGAAAACTTCTCGAAAAAGAAAACGTGGACTGCATCTTCCATCCGTCAGTCGAGGAGATGTATCCTCCCGATTTTTCCACCTACGTTGAAGAAACGAAGCTTTCAAAAAATCTGTGTGGTAGATCCCGTCCTGGACACTTCCGTGGAGTGTGCACCGTGGTCACGAAGCTCTTCAACATCGTGAAACCTCACAGGGCGTACTTCGGTCAAAAAGATGCACAGCAGTTCAGGGTTCTGAGGAGGATGGTGAGAGATCTGAACATGGACGTGGAAATGATCGAGTGTCCCATCGTGAGAGAACCGGATGGCCTCGCGATGAGCTCAAGGAACGTGTATCTGTCGCCCGAAGAAAGGCAGCAGGCGCTTTCGCTCTATCAGTCTCTGAAAATAGCGGAGAATCTCTATCTGAACGGTGAAAGAGACGCAGAAAAGATAAAAGAAGAGATGATAAAACACCTTTCCAGGTTCGATAAGGTGAAGATAGACTACGTGGAGATCGTGGACGAGGAGACTCTGGAGCCGGTTGAGAAGATCGATCGAAAGGTGATCGTCGCGGTGGCTGCCTGGGTTGGAAATGCAAGACTCATAGATAACACGATCCTGGGGTGAGAACGTGAAGAGGTTCCTTTTGATCTCCGACTCACACGTTCCCGTGCGCATGGCCAGTCTTCCGGATGAGATACTGAACTCTTTGAAAGAGTACGATGGCGTGATAGGCCTTGGAGACTATGTGGATCTGGACACGGTGATCCTTCTTGAGAAATTTTCTAAGGAATTCTACGGAGTTCACGGAAACATGGATTATCCAGACGTGAAAGAACACCTTCCGTTCTCGAAAGTCCTGCTTGTAGAGGGTGTCACCATAGGAATGTGTCACGGGTGGGGTGCCCCGTGGGATCTGAAAGACCGTCTTTTGAAGGTCTTCAACGAAAAACCTCAGGTGATACTCTTCGGACACACCCACGAACCGGAGGACACGGTGAAAGCGGGTGTGAGATTTCTGAACCCGGGAAGCCTCGCTGAAGGCTCTTACGCCGTCCTTGAACTGGACGGGGGTGAAGTACGATTCGAGTTGAAGACCTTGTAAAAGAGATCGTCGAGGACATAAGAGAAACCGTGAAAGACGGAAAGCTCTACGTTGCCTTCTCCGGGGGAAAGGACAGTTCGCTGGTGGCAATCCTGGCGAAGATGGCCCTCGGAGAAGAAAGGGTGGAGCTCGTCACCGTGGACTGGAGCCCTTACACCTACGAGAGATCGAGAGAGATTGTTCGAAACTTCGCAGAAAAACACGGCTTGAAACACACTTTCATTCCTTCCAACAGGATGCAGGAGAAGGTCTGGAGACACGGTCCATCCTGCAACGCCTGCACCCGCGACGTGAAGACCGTTTTGGTGAAAAGATACGCTCAGGGTCACCTCGTTGCGAGCGGTGCAAACGCCTCCGACAGCTGGGGAAAAACGGGCCTGAAGGTCTTCGACGGTGTCTACTCACCACTCTGCAGGGTCGGTAAAGAAGAGATAAACGAGATGCTGAAGTTCCTCGGACTGGAAGTGAAGAAGATCGGTGAGTCTGCGGGAAGAGAAGGATGCAAACTGAAACACCTTCTGAAGATGCTCATAAACCCGGATTACCACGGAAAAGCTGTTTCTACTGCAAACGAGATCCTTCTCAGAGTTCTCGAAGAACATGGCTTCAAGCCGGAACTCGCCAACGTGAAGATCATCGGGCCGCTTTCAAGAAACATCGCCCTCGTGAATGTGAAACCTCTTCCACCAGAAAAGGTGATGAACGAGATCGTCGAAAAGCTCTCCGCAGAAGAGACGATAGACGGGGTCATCGTGGTCGATGGCCCTATGAAACTCGTGGTTCTGGCCAGTCCCGCGATCTACAGGAACGAAGAGTCAAGAAAGTGGATAAAGGAGGGAAGGCTTCAACCGGAGTTCGCCTTCCCCATCGAGATCGAGTGGAGAGAATCGAAGAACAACAAACTTCGCACCTTTCAGGTGGTCGATGCCAGAAAGGAGTGAGACTATGGCCTTCAGATGTCCCCTTCTGCTCTTTCTGAGAAAGATATTCAAGTTCAGAAGAAAACCGAAGTTCATCGTGAAGAAGAGCTGAGAACGGCGACGTTTTCCAGGCCGAAGGGCAGCAGGATGTATCTGTCCGTGTGGTGCTCGAAATCTATGAAGCTCTTCGGTCTTCTGAAGGTCTCCTCGAGAACGTCTGCCTTGTGGTTCGCCTCTATGAGGTTGAACAGTGTGTTTGTGAGGACGAGTTGGAGTTCGTTTTTTCCATTTCTCAGAGCATCTGTAATATCTATCATGAAAGGTCTCCAGAAAAGAACGCCCAGGAACTTCCCGTTCAGAATCACCTCGACCGAGGCCGCCTCCACACCGTTCAGCTTGAGGAAGTATCTTTTCCCCGGGTCTTTTTTACACTCAAATATCTTTTTGAGCGTGAAGGATCCCACATAGAACGGGTACCCGTCCCGTGTGATGTCCCTGTGATCCGGTACCTTGGGTGCATCGATCACGTACCTCGTCTCGTCCACGTTCACAAGTGAAAAATCTCCCACAAGATATATCGTCTCCACCTCTGTTGGCCTGTGATTCTCTGGATCTTTCACCCTCGTGTGACACCCCGGGCCTGTGATGTTGTTTTCTTTTCTTCCCTCCAGAACAACCGTGTTCTTTCCTTCTCTGACGAGATCTGTGATCTCCATCTTTCCAAAGTTCACATCCAGGAAATTCTGTTCCTCGTTGAAAATGCAGCTTTTTCTTTCGTACCTCACCTCTCGACCGTTCACCGTGATTCTGTCAAGATTTTCCGCGCACTCAACGACGAGAAAGAGTTTTTGAGGCTTTTTCCTGACCTCGAAAGAGTACTCCACCCTGAACGGTGTACCATCCGGTAACCTGTAGAACTCGTACCAGATCTTCGAGACGAACTCGTTCCTGAAAACCCTTCCACCCGCTTCAAAATACTCCACCCTGTCCACTGGAAGAACGTTGAAAGAGTTCATCTTCACTTCGAAATCGTTCAGTGCCGTCTCGAAATCGAATTCTTTCTCCAGAAGAACTCCTGTTGAAACCACTTTCTCATCTTCCGCAGGAACCTCCTCGTCCGTTACCCAGATACAAACACTCGACGCTGGGAACATGACAAACTCGTTTTCCTTCAGCTCCACCAATTTGAAATCGAACAGGTCTATCGCGTACGTGTGTTTTCTCTTTTCCTTCAGTTCCAGATGGCAGTGCACTTCCCGGTCGATGTCCGTGTTCGCAAGAAAGAGAAGATAAGATCCGTCTTCCAGCACTCTCTTCTGCGCGATCACCGCTTTTGCATTCTCTTTCGTTTTCGTATCCAGAACATCCACAGAAAAGAAGGGTTTGAGTTCTTCGATGAGATCTTCGAGCGTTTCAAAAACACGAGCCTTTTTGAGGAATTCGATTCTTCCCTTCTTTCCTTCCACTCTTTCCGGGAAGAACCTGCCGTACCTGAAATCCTTCAAAACAAAGACCTTACCACCGTTTTCTGCCAGTGAGTTCAAAAGTTCCACAGTAGAACTTTTCAGATTCAGGAGCGGTGGCAGCACCACGACTTCGTATTCGTACTCTCCTACTCTCAGTTTTGCCTCTTTCACTCTTCCATGTTTTGAGAGGATCATCTCGTCGCCGAAGTGGAAGTCTATCTTGTTCGCAACGAGTTCCTTTGTGATCGTATCGAAGAGCTCGTTGAGCTTATCGATCTCGTCATCGAACTTAGAATACACACACCACGCTGAGGAGATGGGATGTATCATGAGCACTTTGACCTCTCTCTTTCCCTGTGTGACGATGTGGTTCAGTCTTGCAAAGTAATCCGACAGGAATCTTTCATTCTTCCACCAAGGCTGTTGATAGAAGAGATTCGGTGGGTAGTCCCTCTTTCTCTCTCCTCTCATCGAGTAAAGACTGAGATGCGGGTTTATGTACGTGACACCGAGAACCGCCTGCCAGTCCGCTATCCATTTTCTGTGCAGAAAACTCACGTGCTGACCCGTTGTACCGAACGTTTCGCAGAGCACCCATTTCTTCCCTAACTGCTCTGCCGCCGATGAAACCTGCTTTATCGTGACCACCTGTTCCAGGTGTCTGGCGAGTTTGTCTATTCCCGGTATCTGCATGTATTCGTAGTGTGGCATCGCGGCACCTATCCACTCCACCTGTCCTCTGAGTGTATCTTCTGCCATGTAGTGTCCCGTCATGAAGATGCCGTTTTCTTCACACCACTTCGCGTACGGGATCGTGAAGTTTTCGATGAACAGACTCGTCGCAACATCGAAGAAATCGTATCTCACCTTCATGTAGTCCTTCACGTTGAAGAAGAGTTCTTCTAAGTGGTCTCTGATGTCGTATCCCTTTCGCCTCAAAAACTCCTCTGGAAATCGTTCTGTCCAGGGGAGTGTGGTTTCTTTAGGGTGATGCACTCTCAGATAGGTGGGTTCATCGGTGAAGATCCCGGGGATGGAGACTCTGAAAAGATCACCGCACGATTTTTTGTACCTCTCGTGTGTCGATCTGAGAAACGCCTCTGTGGTCTCTCTTGAGAGCAGATCGACGTAGCAGGTTCCGTTGAACCACGGATCACCAAGCTTCATAACGCGTTTTACCACGTAGAATTCTTCGCCGTCTCTTTCTATCTTTTTCAGGATCTCATCTTCTGGTTTGATCTGATCCTTTTTCAAGAGTGTGAGGTATTTGTGCCTGTGTTCCGGTTTTTCGAGTGGCACGATTCCTCCAGCGAATCCGGAAGGCCATCTGTCCTCATCGTAGAGCCAGGCGAGCATCCCGAGTTTTCTGGCGTGTTCTGCACAGCTTCTTACGAGTCTCATCCACTCCTCAGAGAGGTATTCCGTTACAAGCCCCACTCTCGAGTGCATGAAGAAGCCTCCGTAGCCCTTCTCATACATTTCGTCTATCTGCCTTAGAAGTTCCTCCTCGCACAACTTATCGTTCCAGCTCCAGAAGGGAGCGGGTCTGTACCACACACCCGGATTTTTCAGTTCTTCCAGGTTCATATTTCCACCTCTTTGTATTTCTTCCACTCTTCGTAGCCCTCGTTCCACTCTTCCATATTTTCCGGCTCGAACGTTTTCAATTCGAAGGATTCTTTCACGATCTTTCTGGCTTCGTTGATGTCTGCTATCGCTCCCAGGGTGATCAGCTGAACGAGTGCGTTCCCGATGGGAGTGGCGTCCACAGGACCCGCCACCACCGTCTTCCCCGTCGCACTGGCTATGAAACTCATCAAAAGATCGTTTCTCACAGCTCCACCCACCACGTGGATTTTCCCGTATCTTTTGCCGGTGAGTTCTTTGATCTGCTCCACGATCCATCTGCAGTTGAACGCAAGGGATTCGAAGATGAGCCGGGAGATTTCTCCGATCCTCTCCAGGATTTTCTGGCCCGTTCTTTCAAGATAATTTCTGATCCTCTCCGGCATGTTTCCAGGGTGGAGAAACTCTTCTCTATCGGGATCGAGAAACGCCTGGAAACCAGGGACATTCCTGACCGATTCGATGATCTCCGAATAATCCTTCTTCCAGATTCTGTTACACTCTTCCAGAAGCCACATGCCCGTTGCGTTTTTTAGAAACCTGATCTTCCCGTACCCACCTTCGTTCGTGAAATTTCTCTCCAGTGCCTCTTTGCTCAGAAGTGGTCTTTCCAGCTCCGTTCCCACAAGAAACCACGTTCCAGAGCTGATGTAGATTCCTTCCCCTTCAAGCGGTACAGCAACAACAGCGGAAGCGGTGTCGTGACAGGCGGTGGCGATCACGTTTATACCTTTTTTCACTCTGCATTTTCCCAGAACGGTACCCGGTGGAACCACCTTTGGAAAGATCTCAGTGGGAATGGAGAGTTTTTCGAGAAGGTCGTACGCCCATTCCCCATCCGGCACGCTGTAGCACTGAGAAGTGCTCGCGATGGTGTACTCACTCACCATCTCTCCAGAAAGCCAGAAGTTGAACACGTCGGGGATCATCAGAAGGTGCTTTGTCGTCTTCAAGAACGGATCGTTCGAGAGCACCATGGAATACAGCTGATAGAGCGTGTTTATCTCCATGAACTGTATACCCGTTCTCTGGAATATCTCATCTTTTGGAACCACTTCGAAGGCCTTTTTCATGACTCCCTTCGTTCTCACATCTCTGTAGTGATAGGGAAGAGATACGAGTCTTCCGTTTTCGTCGAGTAAGGCAAAATCCACACCCCATGTATCCACCCCAACAGACTGTGCGTCAGAGGCCTCAAGAACACCCTTTATCTCCTCGTAGAACCCGGGAAGATTCCACACGAAGTGTTCTCTATCCTTCCCAGGAAGAAAGGTTCCTTCTGTTCTGAATCTCTTTATTTCTTTCACCGTCAACCTGTCTTTCAACTCCACCTCGTAGATCTTTCCGTTCGTTGCTCCAAGATCGATCGAGAGGACCTTCACAGCCATCCCTCCGGAACACCCGTGGGATTTCTTCCGAGGCTGAGCACTCTCAAAAGGATCTCCGCCGCTTTTTCCAGGATCTCGACCCTGTCGTACGCTTCTGCGACGTCTTTTCCGAAAGCCACAACACCGTGCTTGTCCCAGAGAACTGCATCTTTCCCTTCTGACTTCTCCACCGTCTTCAGGCCGAGTCCCACACTGCCAGGTTTTTCGAACTCGACGACGGAGATTCCCTGCGGGAAAAAGATCAAAACTTCCGGATGAATCTTCATCATCTTCGGAAGAAGTTCCTGAAAGTCCTTCAGGTTCATCAGAGTGAGCAGGTTCAGAGGGTGAGTGTGAACGATGGCTTTCTTTTCCGGATTCATCTCCTTGAATTTTGCGTGGATCATGAGGTGTGTGGGAAACTCGCTGGTGGGCTTTCCGTTTCCATGGAGTATTTCGTAGTTTTTCCCCGGAAGGACGTGAAGAAGACAGATCTTGCTGTCGTCTTCGTAGATTTCCCTCATTCTCGAGCCCGTTGCCGTGATCAGAAGGTACATCTCGGGACCGTCGTAATCGAACCCGTATTCGTTCACACTCTTGACCTCGTATCCTTCTGGTCTTTCATCCAGTCTGACGGAGATGTTCCCTGCGTTCGCCTCGGAAAGGCCCTTTATGGCAAGCCAGTAAGCTACTTTTTGAATCTCTCTTATCGTCTCTCTCATCGTCTCTCTCTCCTTCTTTTTTCCATGTAGTCTTCTTCCCGAAAGACTCTGAGCGGATCCTCCGGAAGACCCTTCTGCCTTCTGTACTCCCTCAGAATCGGCCTTACGTCTGTTCGAAACGCATCGAGGAGAATTTCTTCTGCTTCAACCACGTCGTAGTTTTTCTGAGCCTCTCTCAGTAGATTTTCGTCTATGAGAAGTGCCTTTGTGAAAAGTTCCTGGGCGATCAAAACAGATTGTATCATCGCGAGGATCTTCGGTTTTGTGATGTGGGCCTGATCGAACATGAGAACCACCTTCTTTGCAGAATCAGAGAGTTCAGGATCTCTCCATGCAAAGACGATCTCCTTGAAGATCAAAAACACCTCGTACGGATTTATGGAGGCGATCGTGAGATCGTCATCTGCGTATTTCCTGTTGTTCAGATGAAAGCCTCCGAGTTTCTTCTCAGACAGAAGTGTTGCAACGATGTACTCTATGTTCGTTCCTTGGGGATGATGCCCTAGGTCGACGAGTACAAGAGCACGTTCTCCCAATTTTTCCGAAAGGAGATAGCTCATTCCCCAGTCTGGAATGTCTGTGTGATAAAAAGCGGGCTCGAAGAACTTGTACTCTATGAGGAGATACATGTCGGCCGGCATGTTCTCGTAGATGTACCTCAGGGACTCTTCGAGCCTTTTCTTCCTGGAGCGGAAATCGTCCTGACCGGGATAGTCCGTTCCGTCCGCGAGCCACAGACTGATCACCTTTGAACCAGTTTTTTCGGCTATGTCCACGCACTCCATCACGTGAGCGATCGCTTTTTTTCTGATCTTTTCGCTGGGATTCGTGAGGCTTCCGTACTTATAATCAGGATCCTGAAACAGATTCGGGTTGATTGCACCTATCTTCAAGCCTTTCTCTTCAGCAAACTCTCTCAGTTCCTCCCAGTTTTCCACTTTGTCCCAGGGAATGTGAAGGGCAACGGAAGGACAACAACCTGTGAGACGATGAACGAGAGCGGCGTCTTCTATTCGTTCGAAAACGTTCCGGGCGGCTCCTTCTTCGTGGAAGACGGCAAACCTCGTTCCTGCATCGCTGAACGCCCAGGAGGGAAGTTCGAACATCAGCTCGTCGAGTTCTTCAAAAATCTTTTCCATATTCATCACTCCTCCCAATAACCGATGGTTGTCATAAGAGTGTAGTGATCCTTTCCAGCGTCAAGGCGTGAAAGTTGCATAACAACCGGCACACTGCTTTCCGCCATTATGCTGTAAGGCTTACATTTTGGTATACCAAGTTTGTCCAGTCTCAGGTGCAAACTCTTCATTGGTGAAATTTCTACTTCATGAACAACTGGTTCAGAGTCTTCGAAGAGGAACGTGATCCTTATTTTTGCTGTTTCATCACCCGTATTCATGATACACAGAGATTCATGGGAAGCAAGATATCCTCTTTTCCCATTTGGAATGTAACCATCTGGAAAGAACCATTTTCTGGCACCGTTCATTATTCATCACCTCTGGGTACGAATTCATACATAAAGTTATCATAAATTAATCACAAAAGTCAACGATGTTTGTGATAAAATTTTTCGAAAGGAAAGGAGGTGTTGATATGAAAGAGGAAAGATTGAAGGAAATCCTCGATATCGTTGACAGAAACGGTTTCATCAGCATGAAGGATCTTCAGGAACAACTCGGCGTTTCGATGATCACCGTGAGAAGAGACGTGGCAGAACTGGTGAAAAGGAATTTGGTGAAAAAAGTACATGGTGGCATAAGGAAGGTGAATTATTTTGAAAAGGAAACAGACTTCATGAAACGGCTCTCAATAAACAGAGAAGCAAAGGAAAAAATTGCCCAACTTGCACTGAACTTCGTTGAAGATGGAGACATTATCTTTCTGGACGCAAGCACCACTGCGCATATCTTTGCCAAACACCTGGCCTCGTCTCAAAAGTCCGTTCATGTCATCACAAACAACCTGCTCACTGCAATGGAGCTCTCGAAGAACTCCGATATAAGCGTTGTTCTGCTCACAGGAAAGGTGAATCCGGAGAACCTGGCTGTGGAAGGCTCTTTGACGATAGAGTGTGGAAAAAAATTCTCTGTGAAAAAGGCCTTCGTTTCCTGCAGAGGGGTGACCGCGGAAGAGGGAACTTACGAGATAAACACAATGGAGATGGGAATAAAGGGTATTTTCGTGGAAAGAGCGGAAGAGATCTTCGTACTCGCTGACTTCAGCAAAATAGGAAAAAGATCGCTGGCACATCTGATACCCGCAGAAAAAATCGATCATCTCATCACCGACAGAAAACCTCCAGAAAATCAGTATGAAATATTCAGGGAAAAAGGTGTGGAAATTGTTTATTGATTAATTCAACAGGGAGGTGCACACATGTCGAACATAGTATTTGTAGGAGCGGGGAGTGTGAGGTACACGATCAAGCTGGTAGGGGACCTGGCGAAGGCACCGGATTTGTATGGGTCGAGACTGGTATTGATGGACATCGACGAAGAAAGGTTGAAAGCAACGTACATTCTCGTCACGAAGTACCTCAGGGAACTGAATGCAGAGTACACAGTGGAACA
>Ga0071330_1064777_pt1 | contig 69678 bp, 72 predicted proteins | sample GBScel77sediment_FD_63802 | JGI IMG/M metagenome (GOLD analysis project Ga0071330, IMG submission 63802) | Hot spring sediment microbial communities from Great Boiling Spring, Nevada - Cellulolytic enrichment Sediment 77C v2 (version 2) | ecosystem: Environmental > Aquatic > Thermal springs >...
GCGGCAGGCTTACCGGCTTCCCTGCGGCACTGGAACGGCCCGTAGCCGCTCCATCACCTAGCCCGCATCGTTTACGGCTGGGACTACCCGGGTATCTAATCCGGTTCGCTCCCCCAGCTTTCATCCCTCACCGTCGGGCGCGTTCTGGCGGACCGCCTTCGCCACTGGTGGTCCTCCCTGGATCAGCGGATTTTACCCCTACCCAGGGAATACCGTCCGCCTCTCCCGCCCCCTAGCCCCACAGTATCCTCCGCAGCCCAACGGTTGAGCCGTTGGATTTAACGGAGGACTTATGGAGCCGGCTACGGATGCTTTAGGCCCAATAAACGCCCCAACCACTCGAGGAGCTGGTATTACCGCGGCGGCTGACACCAGACTTGCCCTCCCCTTATTCCTCGGGCTTTTTACACCCGAGAAAAGCCATCCTCAGCGGATGGCACTCAGAGTAGCCTCGTCGCGCTTTCGCGCATTGCGAAGGTTTCGCGCCTGCTGCGCCCCGTAGGGCCTGGACCCTTATCTCAGTGTCCATCTCCGGGCTCCTTCTTCCAAAGCCCGTACCGGTTATAGGCTTGGTGGGCCATTACCCCACCAACTACCTGATCGGCCGCAGCCCCGTCCTGAAGCGGTTGAGGAGACGTGCCCCCTCAACCCTTTCGACCAAGGCCCCTTCCAGGTGCCTTGATCTATCGCGGATTAGTCCCAGTTTCCCGGGGTTATCCGCGTCTTCAGGGTAGGTTGGCTACGTGTTACTGAGCCGTCCGCCACGCCTCTCACGGTGGTCGAGAGGCGTACGACTCGCATGGCTTAGTCCCACTCTGATAGCAGTTGGGTCCGGCAGGATCAACCGGAGTCAGGGCGTTTATCTGGGAGTACGGCTAAGCTTATACGAGGGTACACAGCCCACATCAGATTCAACAGCTGATCTGTTGAATCTTCATACTTGTTAGCGCGTCTGGAGGTCTATAGCGCATCGCTTGGGTTCAACCCTTGCGCTTACTATAGACGCCGCCGTGCGACGCGCAAATTAATAGTAGGTTAAAGACCTGGATATAAGTCTTTATGTTGATGTTTTCTGGTGTTTTTGGGTGGTGCGGGGGGTGGGATTTGAACCCACGAACCCCTACGGGACAGGAGCTCTGCGTGTGGCTCCTCAGTCTCGCAGCCTTTTGGGGCACCTGCGCCTTTGACCTGGCTTGGCAACCCCCGCGCGCTCTACGTATCTAAGTGGGGAAGGTGGGGGTAATAATATCTTACTTCCGTAGCTTGGAGCGAAGATATGTAAATATGGATGGTCTCCTTAGGAGAGTTGGGTTAGAGATGATCTGGCAAGAGGCGAAGATAGGGCGAGTATTAGTCTGCAGAATGGATTTTGAATCCGACCTCCTCTCTTCCTTAGAGGAGTTCGCCAGAGAGCAGAAGGTGGATGCCGCTTTCTTCATCGCCCTAGGTGCGGTTAAGAAAGCCGCCTTTGCCTACTATGAGCAAGCAGCGAAAAAGTATGTCGAAGAGGTTGTTGAGGAGCCTATGGAACTCTTGAGTTGCATAGGGAATATCGCAACACTAGATGGTAAAGTGGTTGTGCACGCGCACGCAGTCTTTTCAGACAGATTAGGTAGACTTAAAGGTGGGCATCTTCTTAAAGGAACTACGGTCTTCGCAGGAGAGGTGCTTATCGTTGAACTCAGCGGCGTGGAATTGGCTAGAGCCTACGATAGCGTCACTGGGCTGAACCTCTACACACCTACGCCTAAACCTTAGAGATAGTTGTTAGTGCTATGCTGGCTTGAACCTAGCCTCTAACTTCTTCAGCACATTGCTGAGTGTCGTGTACTCCATCTCCTCCGGCTCTAGCCTAGCTGGCATAAATGGTCCGTGCCTCCTCATATAGTCCGCTACTTCGTTAGCTATGCTTCTAGCTCGGTCGAATGCTGGGTCATCGAAGAGGTCTGCTGGTCCGACAAGCATGCCTTCGCTGAGCTGGAAGCCTAAGGCTACGACCCTCGGCGGGCCGTCGAATCTTGTGCACCTCGCATTCCTAAGAGAGACAGGCATAAGGGGGCCATTATGTGAGCCACGCATCCACCCAGCTACGAGATGGGGGAAGGCGAAGGGCTCTAGTACTTCTCCTACAGCTGGTAGACCGTGTTGCGCTCTTACGAACATAACTGGGTCGTCTTTGCCCACATACCTTCCGGCTATTAGTGAAAGTCTTGTTGTGCTTGCTACAGCTGCTAAGAGGTTGTCTGCTCTTCGGTAGACGCTGTGTATGACATATCTGCTTGGTGTTCCTATGAGTGCGAGGAGGTCGTAGGATTCTTCAGGGGTGTGAAGGTCTACGACCTTATCTTCTATAACATCCATTACTCTAAATGTGAAGCCTGTGTGGAGCTTCTCATCTATTATTAATCCAGCAGTATTGAATGGATCTGCAAATATTCGGTATAAAGGTAGGTTCCAAGCACCGGGCTCGGTCTTATCGGCCATAAAGACAACTATAGGCTCGCTCACCCTCTCCTCGATTTCTGCTTCAGCTACACCAGGGCCCATGCCTTTCAAGTTCCCCGAGAAGGCGGTTGCAAGTAGGTCTTGCCCGGCAGCATATAGCTTAAGTTTCTTAGAGACCTTTTCAGTAACTTCCTTAAATGTCTCCCAAGCTAGACCATGAATTTCGCTATTGTTCACTCCTTTTGTGTGGGTCATTATAAGTTGGAGGTCATCGCCGACTGCTGTCACATAGAAGTCTCTTAGGAGATCTTTCTGCTTAGCTTCAGCCAGCTTTTCTTGGGCGACTTTGATCTGCTCTGGGTGTACCATGTGATGCCCGGCGAGGCTCCCTATGTCGGCTTTTATTACGGATAATGTTATCCTCATACTTCATCGTGTCAAGTAGGGCTAAGGGGAAAAATAAACTTATGGGTAGGCTCTTCTACCCTTGTCGCTTCTTGCTTAGTATTCTTCCTCTTCCTCGTATTCCTCTTCCCACTCTTCTTCTTCGAAGTCCTCTTCAAAGTCCTCCTCGAATTCCTCGAATTCTTCTTCCTCGGACATAACCATTACCTCTAGAGCATCGTCTATCCGATTAGATACCATTAATAAGCTTTTTGATAAAAGGAGAGAGATGAGCCATGCGACCCATCAAGATTATGGGATGCGCTAGTGAAGAGGCTATTAAAGAGGCTGCGAGAGTAGTTTCTCAAGGAGGATTAGTCGTCTACCCCACAGATACAGTGTATGGATTAGGATGCGATCCGTTTAATGGGGATGCTGTTGATAGGATCTTTAAGGTTAAAGGGCGGCCGAGTAGGCCGATACCAATTCTAGTCTCAAGCATAGAAAGAGCGGAGCAGTTAGTTGAGTTAGGCAAAGTTGGGGCAGCGTTAGCCTCTAAATTCTGGCCTGGAGCACTTACGATCGTAGCGCCGATCAAGGTTAACATCTCTCTACCTGAAAATCTAATGTGCGGCTTTAAGACGCTTGGCGTTAGGGTTCCAAACCACAATTGCGCACTCAAATTAATAGAGGGTGCAGGCGGTTTCTTAGTTGGCACGAGCGCTAACCGATCTGGTGAAAAGCCCTCTTTAACGGTTGAGGAAGCCGTCAATAGTCTGCGGCAGAGTGTAGACTTCTACCTTGATGGTGGTAGGGTTGTGTTAGGTAAAGAGTCTACGGTGGTTGATATAAGCAGAGAAGAACCAGTGGTGGTTAGAGAGGGGGCTATAAGCAAAGAAACTATATTCGGTGTTCTGAGATCGTTGGGGCTAACTTAAGGTTTGGCTTCACAGGCGAGCAACGCTGACTTCTCAGCCAGAAGATAGGGTAGTGGATCACCATCAATTAAGGTGGAGGCTTGGGTCTGTGCTAGAGCGTGTTGAGAAAGCAGGTTGGCTGACTTTTCGCTCGTCAACTCGATTACATTATCATCCAGCGTGCCGAGTGATTCAAGTATCTTAAGGAGCTTTGCGGGGAAGGAGCCTTCACCTAGCGATAAGGCGACGATGTTCATTCTTCGAGGTTTTAAACCCGCCTTCTCTACCGCCTTCTTAAGCTGGTTTTCACACGCCACCCTAGCTAGAAGATCGATCTCTGGCTGCTTAGCGTATGTCAATCCTCTTCTGCTTGCTTCGTATGCTTGCTTCAATAGGAGCTCGATGTGGCGCCTCCCTGCGACAAGATCTGCATCGACCAACACGATCGGGGTGTTAGATATCTGCTTCACTTCTTGTAGTAAGGCTTCGGGATCTTTTATATCCGCATCTCTTACCCCTTGAGCAGCATACCTTCTACCCTCAACTTCTAATGTGAACATCCTCATCCACCGTGGCTTATCGGTATTAGTGTAATTAGGTCACCAGCCTTAACCTCAGTTTTATCGCCTTTTAAGGCTGAGACTTCTACACCATTAACCAAAATAAGCGTATTAGCCCTCGTTATCTTAGGCCCCTCTCTAAGGTTCAATCTGTTTAGCAGCCCCTCTACACTTATCTTGTCTTCCGGAAACTCCATCTCCTCCTTAAATTGTGCTGCTAGATGGCCTAGGAAGCGTACCTTTATCATCTCTTAACTCGCCTTTAAGGATAGGGTAGAAGGAGGCATATATCTTTAGGCTTAGAAAGTATATGTGGCGAGAGGGTTAAGAAAACCTTCAAAAATCCACAAGGAAAACATCTTACGTAAAACCATTATACTAAGCTTCTTCAGTTTTTTGCTGAGGACCTTTGTTTCGATTCATTAATCGCGTTATGTAGCCTGCGATCTCGTTTCTCAGCTCCTTAGATCGGATAATGGCTACTCGTGATAAAACTTCTTTGTTCTTTTCAAAGTCTGTAGTAAATAGGTTACCGTACTTCTCAAGCAGTAGCAAAGAGAGCCTTCTGACCCTGTCCAATCTGACTTACAACCTCTTTTAACGCGGTATAATAAACTTTTAATTATTTAACCTTACCCTAATAAACTATTGATATGAGCAGAGTTGTAATAAAGGCGCGTGAAAACGGACCCTATCTGATTGAAGTGGATGGTAAGGCAGTTACTGCGCTCTGCCGATGCGGTGCTTCCGGCAAAAAACCAAACTGTGATGGCACCCATAGGAAAGTTGGGTTCACAGCACCAGCAGCTGAAGTTAAGGTTACTGAGTAGCAAGAATCCCCTTCGGAAAAGAGTCGAAGCTAATAAAACGTAAATAATAAAGTGTTGTGATGGTATAAGGTTGCCCTTGGCTGAAAAAGATAAGGAAGAACTACGAAGAAAGTTCTCTGCAGACCCAGATAGGTACTATAAGGTTGAGCTCTTTACCAGAGAGGGGTTTAGTAGGAGAAGGTGCAGAGGCTGTGGAAGGTACTTCTGGACATTAGGTGATAGAGAGTTCTGCCCAGAGTATCCGTGCAGCACCTACACCTTCTTGGGCGACCCGCCGACAAAGCGTCGGATAGGGTATGTTGAAGCGTGGAAGCTGATCGAATCATTTTTCGTTGAGCGTGGACATGCGAGCATAAAGCGATACCCTGTTGTCTGCCGGTGGAGACCAGATCTATACTTCACAGTAGCCTCAATAGTGAACTTTCAGAGGGTTGAGGGGGGTAGGGTAGTATTTGAGCTCCCCGCTAACCCGCTCATTGTGCCGCAGATATGTCTAAGGTTTAATGATATACCGAGTGTGGGGGTCACAGGTAGACACTACACCTCCTTCTGCATGATAGGGCAGCACAGCATACCTACTGATGGGCAAGGGTATTGGAAGGATAGGTGCATAGAGCTTGACTTCGAGCTCCTAGTCAGAGCCTTCGGCATACCAAAAGAGGAGGTCATCTTCTTAGAGGATGTTTGGCTAGGCTACGGAGCCTTCGGCTACTCCCTCGAGTACCACGTAAGGGGGCTTGAGCTAGGGAATGCTGTCTTCACAGAGTTTCTAGGCGATCCTTCTAACGCGGTTGAGATGAAGGAGAAGGTCGTGGACATGGGCGCGGGGCTTGAACGATTCAGCTGGATATCCACGGGCAAGCCTACAAGCTATGACACAACCTTCGACTACGTTCTTCCAAAGCTGCTCGATAGATGTAAGGTGGAGTATGATGAAGAACTCCTACTTCGCTACTATAAGCAGAGCGCGGGCTTCGACTACGCTGAGGGGAAAACACCCATTAAGGCTGGTGAAGAGGTCGATGCGCTGTGGCGTAAGATCGAGCCGCTTCAAGCACTCTACACTCTGCTAGATCACACGAGGACACTAACATTCGCTATCGCAGATGGAGGGCTACCGAGTAATGTAGCAGGTGGCTATAACCTACGGGTCATACTTAGAAGAGCCTTATCCATACTTGAGCGCTTCAGATTCGATATAACCTTGGGCGAGCTTATCGAGATGCATATACTTGGCTTAGCCCAGATCTACCCCGAACTCTCAGAGCATAGAGATGAAGTCAAGACTATTCTATCTGTTGAGGAACAAAAGTATCTGAAGACCAAAGAAAGGATAGCGAAGATCATAGAGAAACTCAAACGCGAATCAAAGCCCCTAACAGAAGAGAGGGTAATCACACTCTACGAATCCGAGGGGATCCAACCTGAAGAGCTGGTAAAGCACAAGATAATCTCAGCTGTCCCCGAAGAATTCTACAAGAAGGTTACAGAGAAACACCTTGGTGTGAGAGTCGCTCAGCCTGAGAAACCTAGGTTCGATCTTAACGGCATCCCTCCAACACACCTCCTCTACTATGTAGATGAGAGGATGCTTAGCTTCCAAGCGAGGGTGCTGAAGATCTTAGAGGGGCGCTATGTGATCCTAGACCGAACAGCCTTCTACCCGAGATCAGGAGGCCAAGAACCAGACCTAGGCACCATAGGCTTAAGCAGAGTAATCGATGTGGAGAAACAGGGGCAAGTGGTGTTGCATCTTGTTGATAAGCCATCTTTTAAGGAGGGCGATGTGGTGGATTGCTCGGTCGATGAGGAGCGGAGGGCGAGGCTTACCAGACACCACACAGCAACACACATAGTCAACGGCGCTGCGAGGAGGCTTCTAGGTAGCTGGGTGTGGCAGCACTCCGCATATAAGGATGTGGATAGAGCGCGCCTCGACATAACCCACTTCGAGCACCTAAGTGATGAACAGCTGAAAGCGATAGAAGATCTAGCGAACAGAGTAGTCAGAGCTAACTTATCTGTAGTGAAGGAGACGCTACCAAGAGGGGAGGCAGAAGCAAAGTACGGCTTCAGAATATACCAAGGAGGGGTTGTGCCCGGAAGAGAAGTTAGGATCGTCAACATAATCGATTGGGATGTGGAAGCTTGCGGCGGAACGCACTGCAACAGCACAGGCGAAGTCGGCTACATAAAGATCCTAAGAAGCGAGAGAATTCAAGACGGTGTTGAGAGGATAGAGTTCGCCGCAGGGGCACCAGCAGTAGAGTATGCTCAGAAAATGGAGGGGTATGTTAAAGCGGTTGCCAAAATCTTGGGTGCACAGGAGGATAAAGTGGTTCAAGTAGTAGATGAGTTAAAGCGCGGATTGGATGAGGCTAGAAGAGTTAAGCGTAGCATAGCGAAGAAGCTAGTCAACTTAGAGTTAAAGCAGATAGCGCAAGAGGCTAAACCCATCAAGAACCTTATGCTGAAGCTCAACGATGAACCGGGGTTAGACGATGAATACCACATCCTATTCGGCGAAGCAGCCATAAGCCTATACCCAAATCTGATCTACATCGGCTTAGCCGTGGTTAATGAGAGGGCGAAGGTGCTTGTCTTCTCTGGCTCCGAAGCCGTTAAGAGCGGTGTAAACGCAGGTCTACTCGCAAAGGCTTTATCAAAACAGATAGGCGGCTCAGGCGGAGGAGACGCTAAATTCGGTCAAGGAGGGGGCGCAGCGGATAAAGTAAAAGAACTCTCAGCTAAGGTAGAGGAGATCGTTAGAGAGATGCTAGGTGGAGAATGATGCTCGACTGGCGCGCTCTAGAAGAAAAGTGGAGGAGGCGTTGGTTCGAGCAGCGCATATTTGAGGCGAACCCAGACCCTAGTAGACCAAAGTTCTACATAACCGTAGCCTACCCCTACCCTAACTCACCTCAGCACATAGGGCACGGTAGAACCTACACACTTGCGGATGTGCACGCTAGATACAGAAGGATGCGGGGCTACAACACGCTTCTACCTATGGCCTTCCACTACACAGGCACGCCTATACTGGCTATGTCGAAGAGAATAGCGTCTGGAGACGAGGGTTTAATCGACACCTTCAAGTCGATCTACAAGGTTCCAGAGGAGAAGATTAGGGAGTTCAAAGAGCCTCTCGCCATCGCCAAGTACTTCCACCAAGAGATCAAGAGCGGCATGATCGACATGGGCTTCTCTATCGACTGGAGGCGAGAGTTCACCACCATAGACCCGCATTACAGCAGATTCATCGAGTGGCAGTTCAAGAAGCTAAGAGACCTCGGCTTCATAAAGCAAGGAAGCCACCCTGTAGGCTGGTGCCCAGTCGATGGAAATCCAGTCGGTCAGCACGACACCTTAGATGATGTGGAACCAGAGATAGGGGAATTTACGCTCATAAAGTTCCGAAGCGATGATAGTGTCTATCCAACAGCAACCTTAAGGCCTGAAACGGTCTTCGGGGTTACGAACCTCTGGCTCAACCCCTCTGCAATATATGTTGAAGCAGAAGTGGATGGAGAGGTTTGGGTAGTTAGTAGGGAGGCAGCTGAGAAGCTGAGATACTTGAATAGAAGGGTCGAGGTTAAGAAGACCCTTGACGCACGAAGTCTAATAGGCAGCTTCGTGGTCAACCCTATGACAGGAGCCTCAGTACCTATACTCCCAGCCTCCTTCGTTGACCCAAAGGCTGGGACTGGTGTGGTCATGTCGGTGCCAGCACACGCACCTTATGACTACCAAGCCCTTGAGGACCTTAAGGCAGATAAAGAAACCCTAAGAAGATACGGTTTAGAGGATATAGTACCTCCTATAGAGGCTATAAAGCTTATAGAGAGCGAGGGCTTCAGCGGCATACCAGCCTTAGAGGCGCTGCGTAGATTTGACGTCAAAGATCAGAATGACCCTAAGCTGGAGGATGCGACAACCTCACTCTACACACACGAATTCCACACAGGTAGGATGATGAGCAACACCGGACCCTATAGCGGGCTGCTGGTTTCAGAAGCAAGGGTTAGGGTGAAGGAGGATATGCTGAGCAAAGGCATAGCGGACAGAATGTATGAGCTCTTGAACAGACCGGTCAAATGTAGGTGCGGTGCAGAGTGTGTAGTAAAGATCTTTGAAAACCAGTGGTTCATAGACTACTCTAACGTGGAGTGGAAGCGGCTCGCAAAGGAAGCAGCAGCAAACATGACCTTCTACCCAGAGGAGATAAGGGCTGAGTTTGAATACACGATAGATTGGCTAAGAGAGAAGGCGTGCGCAAGAAAGTCCGGCTTAGGCACACCACTACCTTGGGACAAAGAGTGGATAATCGAGAGCCTCTCAGACTCAGTAATCTACATGGCATATTATACAATAGCACACCTCATCAGAAAAATCGACCCAAGCAGCCTAAAAGAAGAATTCTTCGACTACGTCTTCCTAGGCAAGGGCAAAGCTGAAGAGGTGGCTAAAATCTGTGGTGTAGACCCCTCTCTACTGGAGGAGCTTAGAAGAGAGTTCACCTACTTCTATCCGCTAGACGCTAGACACTCCGGCAGAGATCTGGTGCCGAACCACCTCACATTCTTCATATTCAACCACGCAGCCATCTTCCCCAGAGACCTATGGCCTAGATCTATCGTGGTGAACGGCTCTGTACTCATGGAAGGGAAGAAGATGTCCAAATCATATGGCAACATCATCCCACTAAAAGAAGCGGTTTCTAAATACTGTGCTGACGCTCTGAGATTAGCGCTGCTCGCTACAGCCGAGTTGCTTCAAGACGCAGACATCAGCCTAGGGCTTATCCGCCACTTCCAAGAGAGGCTTGAAAAGCTCTACGCTTTCGCTGAAGAGATCTTGACACTACGTTGTAAAGGCGAACCAAACTACAGTATAGCAGATAGATGGCTGATGTCGAGGCTGCAAGAGGTTGTGAGAAAGAGTACCGAGGCGATGGAGAAGCTCAGAGTAAGAGAAGCCATCCACAACATAGTGTATGTCATGGATCAAGATGTAGCTAAATACCAGAAGATGAGAGCTGGGTTGAGTGAGGGGGAACTGGCTGCGAAAGCCGTGGTCCTACGTCAAGCACTAGATATAAAGGTTAGGATGCTAGCACCCTTCGCACCACATATCTGCGAAGAACTCTGGCATAGGATGGGTGGTGAGGGGTTCGTTTGTTTTGCTCAGTGGCCTAACTGTGATGAATCTAAGGTAGATCTAGCTGCACTCGCTAGCGTTGAGTTGATTGACACACTGGTAGAGGACACTCAAAACATTCTCCGAGCCACAGGAATCAAGCCGAAGAGGGTGCTCTACTATACCGCAGCAACTTGGAAAAGGAGAGCCTATCTCAAGGCTCTCGAGCAGAAGTTAGGGGCTGGGCTTGACTTGAGAAGGTTGATTAGGGATGTGGTGCAGAACGAACCCAATCTTGACCCAAAGAAGGTTGCTGACTTCGCTAAAAAGGTTGTAGAAGATCTCACCTCTACACCTCTAGATGTCGCTAAGAGGAGGTTTACAGTAGGTTTACTAGACGAAAACCTAGTCCTAAAAGAGTTTTCAAATTACCTTACAAAAGAGGTTGGTGCTGAGGTCTCCATATTTAGCGAAGATGACCCCTCTAGACACGACCCAAAGAATAGGGCTGAATTGGCTAAACCCTACAAACCCGCGATATACATCGAATAAAAAATAGGGGCAAAAGGGTACTGTTACTTCTTCCACCCTTCGCCTTCTAGCTTAGCGAGCTCCTCTTGGAAACCTCTCTTTATCTCTCTAAGATACTCAACCTCGTTATGAAGACCGTCTCTCCTATTACGCAGCCGTTCTAACTCAAGCGCCTTCTTCACACTTTCCAACTCAGTGCTGAGCAGCCGAATCTTCTCACTCATTTCCCTAACCTTGACAGCCAACTCTTCGCCTTCAGCAGCCTTCTTCCTAAGAAACGCTAACTCCGCTTCGTGCACGATTCTGAACCTCTTGGAGCCGGCTACGATAGGAAACTTTGTCTGACACCTCTCGCATACGTAAAGTGCTATTCTCTTCTCAGAGAAACCCCCTCGCTGATCGAGGTCACTTGCTATGCTCCAGATCTTGGTAGGCTGCTGCACTTCATTCTGGCAGTTGGGGCAGGTGGCGGTCATCAAGTAGCAACCTGTATTGTCACTGGAGTAGCTACTGCTGCACCCTGCTCATATGTTAAGATCTCTTGCTCTAAATTCGCCTTTTCGGAGCGTAGGGCATCAACTTCGCCTTGTAAAGCTTTGAGTCTTGCTTGTAGTCTTAGGACCTCTACGCGCTCTTTGAGCTTGGGTATCTCTTCAAGTAGGGCTGCGCGCTCGGCTTCTAGTGCCCTTATTTGGGCTTCTAAGCTCTGCTTTATCTCCAAATAGTTTTGCATGTTCTCCAACACCATCACCTAGTTTGCTCTATTTTAGGATTTTTAATTTCAAAGCGGTAGCCTAAACAAATTGCCACAGTTATCAAATGGTTTGCATCTGCTTGAAAACATATATTCTCTCTAAGTAGGGTAAGTGGTAGAGCTATGAGGGTTGAACGACGTTATTGTGATCGCTGTCTAATGAGAACTGAGCATGAAGTAGTTAAGGAACCTGAGATGCCCACTAGAAAGGCGAAAGCGAAGTATAGATGCAAGGTCTGCGGCAGGGAACGCTGGTTAACCCCATTTAGACCAAGCTCAGAAATAAGCTACTAGCCCTAAACCACCTCATCTAAGCTCAGCTGCGGAGCAAAACTCTTTGACAAGGCCCTTCATAACATCATTCACTATCTAAAGCAAGCAGATGCTCCCACTGGTCTTCGGTTTAGTGGCGATCATAATCTTCTTCGCCTATTTAAGTGGCTATGCTTCACGAAGAACAGGGCTGCCTGAAATACTCTTCCTCATGCTTCTGGGGGTTTTAGTGGGACCTGTGCTCCAAATAGTTAAAGTTGAGGACCTTGCGCCTATAGCACCATTTGTAAGCTCTCTAGCGATTACCCTAATCCTATTCGACTCCGGGTTGAAGATGGATCTAGTTAACGCCCTAAAAGAGAGCGGTAGGGCGATAGTGCTTGGTGTATTAGGGTTTGTCTTCTCGTTTCTAACAGTAGCCACATATACAGTGCTTGTCTTTAACTGGGATCTTCTTTTCGGTCTTATAGTTGGTTGTGTGTTAGGTGGGACGAGCTCCATGATAGTCATCCCGATAGTCAATCGGATGAGTGTAAATAGACGGATTGTAACGATACTAAGCCTTGAGAGCGTGGTCACAGACGTGCTGGTTATTGTCTGCGCCCTCGGTTTACTTAAGATCTGGTTAGGTAGCCAAAGTGAGGGGTTGAACTTAGCGAAGAGCCTCTTCGATAACTTCGCCTTAGGTGGTATAATAGGTGTTGCTGGGGGTTTAGTCTGGTTGAGGATGCTTAACACCTTCACTGAGGATGACTACAACGGTGTCCTAACGCTTGGGGTAATGCTTGGCTTATACAGCATTTCTGAACTGATGCAGGGGAGCGGGGCTATATCAGCACTAACCTTCGGCTTAATCTTAGGAAATGGTACACTCATCTCAAAGAAGCTTAAACTAAACTTAGCCAGCCAACTAGATCGGGTTAGCAGAGGTTTTCACGAGCAGATTACCTTCCTACTGAAGAGCATAGTTTTTGTCTACCTAGGCATCATACTTTCCCTCATAAACCCAAGTAATTTCATCATAGGAGTTGGTGTCTCGCTACTACTCCTTTTGGCAAGGGCTGCGGCTGTCTACATAACGAGCCTAGGTGACCCGATTCTAAGTTTAGATCGGAAGATAATGACGTTTCTGCTACCTAGAGGGCTTGCTGCCGCAGCGGTGGCGCAGCTCGTAGCGGCTCAAGGCTTATCTAACATCCAGAGCTTCAACGACATATGCATCTCAGTGATCCTATCAACGATACTCATAACAATAGCTGGAACACGGCTGTCCAACACCAGAATACCTTTAATTCCGCACTTAAAACTCAGCTTCGCAAAGGCGCAAAAAGTCGCTGACAAAGAGTTTAAAGAAAAGAAGCTGGTAGAACGCTTTGAAGATGAAGATGAGCAACACTACAGGTTAAGGCAACAAGTAGCAAACTGCTTACTTAACGACAAAAAGCTAGGTCTTGTTTTAGCCGAACCACCCCAGACTTGGAGCTTCAAACCAGACCTATATCTAAAACATCCAAGCTGCGCAGTTGCGGTAGAGGTGTTGGCTAGTACTCAGCGGCTTAATGAAAAGAAACTCGCATTTGAACTAAACAGCTGTGTTGAAAAATATATGTCAATAGAATTCGAGGGTGTCTTGAAGATCGTTTTAGAGGATCTGACTGTTTTGCGTAACTTGAGGGCGTTACACCTCTTAAACAGATACTACGAATTAACCGAAACCACAAGAGGTTTCAAAATCATGCTAGACGCCTTCGATCCCAATAAGAAGAAGCTTATCCCTGTCAGCGAAATAGTTAAAATTGTTATCAAAGAGCAGCCGAACACGCCTCAGAAGATCAACAACCTTCAGATCCTAGAGTAAAAGAAGGTAATGAATGTAAGAATTTTCAGCATTTATTTATCAGTGGTCAGAACCCTCTAAGAATACAAGCGTTTTTATGAGCTAGTTCGGTGTTAATTTTCCTCAGAAAATATCTTTTAATATGTGTGTTTTAAACTATTCCGAAAGTCGCTCTTGAGTGATGGGAGATGTGGATCAGTTATCACGGTTTATGCGTGAACTGCGAAGGGGTGATATCCAATGATAGGCTTCTCAAGATCGGTGTTTGTGAAAAATGTCTTGATAAGACCGAGGGTGTTGAAGGCTGGTCACAGATCTTAAAGCTTTTGAAGGAGAGGGGTAGGCTCTATTTTGCAGAGGATATCTTCACTTTCCACAAAAGGTTTAGGGATTTTTCCCTATTCTTTAGAAAGGCTGTCGGGCAGAGGATGTGGTCTCTTCAAGAAACATGGGCTAGAAGAATCCTATTAAACAGCAACTTCTCTATAGTTGCACCAACAGGCGTTGGGAAGACCGTTCTTGGGACTGTTTCCGCCCTTTATTTTGCAACCAATGGTCATAAGAGTTACATCGTATTGCCAACAGCACTACTTGTGCAACAAGTTGTGGAGCGGATAGACACATACACGCAGAAACTTGGTGTTAAGGTGAGAAGGCTATATTATCACGCAGGCTTGGACGAAGTTAAGCGTAAAGAAGTCCTAGAAAAGGTGGCTAAGGGCGAATTTGACATCTTAGTGACGACAGAAAGGTTTCTAATAAATCACTTTGAGGTTTTAGAAAGCAAGAGTTTTGGTTTCGTTTTTGTAGATGACGTAGACTCTTTTCTGAAGTCCCCACATAATATAGACAAGATCGTTGCGATTCTCGGGTTTAACAATGAAATAATATCTTCAGCCTTCCAGATCATAGAGCTAAGGAAGGAGGCGAACCGCCTTAGAAGAATGGGAAAACAGCCCTCAGAAGTCTTAGAGAAAATTAGAGAGATTCGAAGCAGAATTGAAGACTACAAGCGTCAAAACAGAATAGGCCTCCTTGTGGTTTCAGGCGCAACGGTAAAAGCTAAAAGGACAAAGAGGATAAAACTCTTCGAGGAGCTCCTCAACTTCCAGATAGGCTTCAAACCCGAATTCCTCAGAAACATAAAAGACTATTACTTGGCTGTAGAAAGCCAAGTTGAACAACAGGTCTTATCCCTCATAAACAAGTTCGGCGGTGGCTGCCTAGTCTTCGTTCCTTCGGCACTTGGCAAAGAGTACGCCGTTAAGCTTGGAGAGTTCTTAAACCTGCGTGGTGTGCGAGCCTACGTTTACACAAAGATGGACGAGGAAATGATTCTTAGCTTTGAGAGAGGCGAATATGATGTCTTGATAGGTGTTGCGAGTTTCCGAAGCCCGCTGGCAAGGGGTATAGATCTCCCAGAAAGAATCCGATACGTAATCTTTGCGGGAATCCCGAGAATGGAGGTGAAACTGAGCTGGGAGGAATATAACCCAGTCAAGCTTCTAACACTTATCAAAAACATCCGAGAGTTTCTTGAACCATCCAAACAAGAGAAGGCTAGCCAAATCATCGAAACACTGCGCAGAATCCTACCTCTGAACAAACAAATCGTTGAAAGAGTAAAAGAAGCCATAGAAAAGGGTGTTCAACTAGAAGGTTTTGACGAGTATGTTAAACGGGTTGTTTTGGATTCCAGAAACTTCTTAAAAGAGGCGGTCACTCCGAAAGTTGTTGAAGAGATCACAAATAGCAAGGAAATATCCCTAAAAAAGAGAGACAGTGATCTGCATCTTGTTATAGCTGACCCTGTGGCTTACCTTCAAGCATCTGGAAGAGCGTCGAGGATGTTTGCTGGTGGAATAACGCGTGGTGCAAGCTTTATCCTCGTAGATGATGAGAAGGCCTTCTACTCGCTCAAGAAGAGGTTGGAGTTTATACTTGGCGAGTTTTCGCCGGTAGAGTATGATGAGAAGGCAGTTGAACGGTGGTTTAGGGGGATAGATGAGGATAGAAAGGTTATAAGAGAGATTAGGGAGGGGAAGATCTCTAAGAGGATTAAAGATTTCGTAAAAACAGCTTTGTTGGTCGTCGAATCACCCACAAAGGCCAGAACTATTTCGAGGTTCTTTGGTAGACCCTTCAAGAGAAAAATCGATAGCATAACGGTTTATGAGGTAAGCACAGGTGAATTTGTGCTCAACATCGTTCCTACCATGGGGCACATTTTCGACCTAGTTCTGAACGAGGGTCTCCATGGTGTCAGAATTGAAGATGGACGATACATACCAGTATATGACTTCATCAAGAAATGCGCGAAATGCGGGGAGCAGTTTACTGGATTAGAGTTCTGTCCAAAATGTAAGAGTTCTGAATATTACACAAAGAGAGATCTTGTGAAAGCTATGAGAAAGATCGCCTTAGAAGTTAATCGTGTTTTTGTCGCTACAGACCCAGATATTGAGGGTGAAAAGATCGCTTATGACGTGTACTGCTCGCTTTACTCTCTGAACAGTCGTATTGAGCGGCTTGAGTTTCACGAAATAACAAAGAAAGCCTTCCTCAACGCTCTAAGAGAGAGGCGTGAGATAAATCTGAGAATGGTTAAAGCCCAGCTCGTCCGCCGCATAGAGGATAGATGGATGGGGTTCGAGCTCAGCCGAAAACTCTGGCACCGCTTCCAAAACTATAGGCTTTCGGCTGGAAGGGTTCAGACACCGGTTTTGGGTTGGATAATCGAGCGGGTAAGCGAGTCGAGGAAGAAAAAGAAGGTTTTGTTAGCGATTCTCCCTAACGGCTTAAAGGTTTCTGTTGAAGACCCAACCTTACAGTCACCGCTTCAAAGCCTTAAAGCGAAGATAAAGAGTTTAGGAAGCGAAGAGAGAACAATTAACCCACCTCCCCCCTATACGACAGATACGCTTCTCCGTGATGCGTCAGTAAAGCTGGGTTTCTCTGCAACAAAGGCTATGATGATCGCGCAAGACTTGTTTGAAGTCGGTTTGTGCACTTACCATAGAACAGACTCGACAACCGTCTCCGCGGTCGGCGTAGGTATAGCTAGGGAGTACATACAAGAGAGGTTTCCAGATCTCTTTGTTCCTAGAAGATACGCGATGGAGGGTGCGCACGAATGTATAAGACCCACAAAGGCGGTGGATGCTGAAAGATTGGAGCACCTCCTATCCCTTAGAATCTTAAGGTTTCCCAAAACGCTCACCCACGACCATTTCCATCTCTATGACTTAATTTTCAAGCGCTTTATTGCGAGTCAGATGAAAGAGGTTAGGCTTCTCTACCAAAGGTTTAAGGTTCTGATAGATGGGAATGAGACGGCGGTCGAAAACCCGGTAAACATAGTTAGCGAAGGCTTTAACAAGGTGCTACCCATAAAGGTTACAAGCCCAGTCAAAGAGGGCGAATATGAGTTAAAGTTCGCAAGGCTACTCTATCTACCTCTAGCAAGACCCTACAGCCAAGGAGAGGTGATATCGCTGATGCGGGAGAAGGGTGTGGGAAGACCGAGCACCTACGCAAAGATCGTCTCCACACTCCTTGAAAGGAAGTATGTTGTTGAGAAGAAGAATAGACTCATCAGCACATTCTTAGGCTACAAGGTTTACACATACTTAAACCAAAACTTCAAACAATATATATCGGATGAGACTACAAAGAGACTCGAGACGCTCATGGACTTAGTGGAGCAAGGAAAAGCCGATTACAACGAAATCTTAAAGAATCTGCACCAAGAAATTATGGAGATAAGAAAGATCTAACATCTCATTAAGAAAGCAAAAACTCTATGGACCCCGCAAACTATGCAGCGTTCCAAGACCAACCGCTTTTACCAGCAGCTCCTACTCAAGCAGATGTGAGTGACTAACTGGTGCGGGGGGTGGGATTTGAACCCACGAACCCCTACGGGACGAGGTTCTGAGCCTCGCGCCTTTGACCTGGCTTGGCAACCCCCGCGCGTGCTTCATTTGGGTAAATCTGTGGGCTACATAAGGTTGATTTTCTGCTACTTTGCTAGCTGAAGAGCCTTTGCTAGGTTTCCTCTATCATCTCTTCTTTCATCTACTGGGGTCTCCATGACTATTGGTAGTCTTCTGATTTCTGGTGTGTGTAGTATCGCTTTCATGCCTTTTTCGCCTATTTTCCCTAAGCCTATATGCTCGTGCCTATCTAGATGTGAGCCTAGATCGCCTACAGAATCATTTAAATGCACAGCTTTGAGGTGCTGGAGGCCGATCTCTTTGTCGAGTTGAGATAGTGTTTCGTTTACGGCTTTCTGTGTTCTTAGGTCGTACCCTGCTGCGAATGCGTGGCAGGTGTCGAAGCAGATTCCTACCCTATCTTGCTCACCTATCTCATCCATTATCCTTTTAAGATCTTTAAATCGTGACCCGAGGCTGTTTTTCTGGCCGGCAGTATTTTCGAGCAATATCATAACTTTGTTATTCACAGTCTTGACAGCATATTTACACGCTTTAATGACTCTCTGCATACCGGCTTCCTCACCTGCACCCATGTGGCTTCCAAGGTGAAGCACAAGATATGGTATCTTAAGCCTCCCGGCTCTCGTTAAGTCTTCGAGTAAGCAGTTTACGGATTTTCGATACGTTTCATCGTTTGGTGAAGCAAGGTTTGGGAGGTAGGGCATATGTGCTAAAACAGCGGTATAGCCCCAAGATTCGCATTTTTTCACAAAACGTTCTGCTTCATCTGCCTTCAGTGGTTTATATGCCCATCCTCTTGGGTTCTTTAGGAAGATTTGAAAGGCTGTGCAACCCGCTTCCTTAGCCCTATCTACAGCCAGATCTATTGAGCCTGTTATAGAGACGTGGAAACCGATCTTAAGATCGCTTTGCACATCTTATTGCATGTGGTTAATTAAGTATAAGAATTTTCTAGTCTAGGAGTAGGTGGTAGAGTATCGCCTTTTGTGTATGTAGTCTGTTTTCAGCCTCCTCCCAGACTACGGACCATTTACCATCTATTACACCGTCTGTAACTTCTTCGCCTCTATGTGCGGGTAAGCAGTGGAGGAAGATCGCATCACGCTTAGCTAGTTCCATCAACCCCCGGTTAACTTGATATCTGGGTAGGAAGGTGCTAAGCCTCTTTTCTCTCTCAGCCTCCTTACCCATGGAGATAAAGGTGTCTGTAATCACAACGTCTGCATCTGTGACAGCTTCGATGGGGTCTTCGGTTAGGTATATCTTCGCATTCCCCGCTTCTTGCAAAACTTCCTTTCTCGGCTGATACTCTCTTGGGCAGGCTAGGTTAAGATTTAGATTGAGTTTTGCAGCCGCTATAATGAGGGTATTGGCTACGTTATTATCTCCATCACCTATCCAAGCGATCTTTAAGCCACGTAACCCACCCTTCGCCTCTCTGATCGTCTGAAGGTCAGCAAGGATCTGGCAAGGATGGTATAGGTCAGAAAGCCCGTTTATCACAGGGATATCTGCAGCCTCAGCAAACCTAACTAGATCTGAGTGTCGGATCACCCGCAGCATCGCCACATGAACATATCTTGAGAGCACTCTAGCGGTGTCCTCTATGGTTTCGCCCCTAGCCAGCTGCATTTCACTTGAATGAAGCACAACTGTGTTCCCGCCGAGTTCCTTCATAGCTACCTCAAAACTTACCCGCGTGCGTGTAGATGGTTTCTCAAAAATCATCGCCAATGTTTTGTCACGGAGCGGTTTATGCAAAACGCCTTGTCGCCTTTCTTTCTTAAAGAGGTCTGCTGTGTCAAGGATGGTTAATATCTCTTCTGCATCTAATTCTTTTAATGAGAGTAGGTCACGACCCTTTAATTTCATCCGCTTCTTCAAGCAATAAATTTATGCTGGGTGTATAATTACCTTTCTGAGGGTTCAAATAGGGATCTTACGAATTCGTCTGGGTCGAATGGTTTAAGGCTGTCGTAACTCTGTCCTACACCCAAATAGAGTATAGGTTTGCCTGTAACATAGACTATTGAGAGGGCTGCGCCGCCCTTCACATCAGCATCGACCTTCGTAAGCACCACAGCGTCAAAATTTGTAAACTTCTGAAACTCTTTAGCTTGGGATACAGCATCATTGCCAGCCAAAGAATCTCCTACAAATATTTTGAGATCTGGCTTCACAACACGTATTATCTTCTCCATTTCGTCCATGAGGTTTCGGCTTGTCTGCATCCTACCAGCCGTATCAACAAGAACGACATCAACTCTATGCTTCTGAGCATAAATCACAGCGTCTCTAGCTACTGCAGCTGGGTCTGCACCATATCTCTGTGAAATGACCTTTAGACCGAGCTTATCTGCGTGTGTCGTTAGCTGCTCTATGGCACCCGCTCTATGTGTGTCTGCGCAGGCTAATATGACGCTGAACCCCTTTTGCTTGAGAAGGTTAGCGAACTTAGCTATGGTTGTGGTCTTGCCCGTGCCGTTTATGCCTAAGAAGACGATTACATACGGCTCGCCTTTAGCCTTCTTTTCACTTATATGCTGAATTAAGTCGATGGATTTAGCCTTAAAAAACTCTCCCCTTATTATCTCGAGCAGCTTCCCCTTAAGGTATTCTTGGGTTGGCGTGCTTCGACTAAGCCTTAGCCCTACAACCTCCTGTTTAACTCTAGAGGTGAGAGCTTTTACCACTTCTTCCGCTACATCGCTTTCGAGGAGGGCTAGTTCGAACTCCCATAAAACCTTATCAACTTCATCCTCGGATAAGGTCTTTTGTGTCGCCGCTGCTGCTAAAGAGGAGAGAGCCTTTTTCAGCTTCTCGAACATCTCTGGTTAACCTTGCTCTAATTTGGCTGCTAAGTTATTTACTTGGGCTCGGTATGCGTTTATTTTATTTGCTATTTCGGCTTTTTGAGCGGCAATATTTGAGAGAGCTACTTCGAGCTGGCTCAAGCGTTCATTTAGATACTTTAGGGTGTCTTCTTTACTCTTCTCTATAACTACACCAGCGCCTATGTTAAGTAGAAGTTTCTCAACCGTAGGGGAACAGACCCTCATCAGGACACCAGCGCCTAACGGTACAAGTATCTCAGAATTCGAGCCTGCAGGTATGGATTTAAGAGCCTCTATCGTCGCTCTACTATCTAACACAGCTCTCGCTACCAGCGTCTCTCTAGCAGAAAGTTCATTATAGTAGGACTCAAGGATCCTTAGCTCGAGAACCATCTTTTGAATCTGTTCTTCTACACTCAACGCCCAGCATCTGGTGCTTTCTATCTTACATTTAAACCTTGAAGACCCTACTTAGTATCAGCAACTCTGGTCCAGTGGTAAGGGATCCTACTACCGCATTGCTTTGGTTGACTAAAATGCCGGAGGTGACGAATGGTACACCTCCATTTATAGTCGCTGGCTCTACATCTACTGATAGGATTTCAGAAAGCCGCTCTATTTCTGTAGGCGAAGCCTTTGGGTGGACTGCTGCACCTTTATCTGTGACGGTAACGAGTGAGCCGACCTGTGTGTAGCCAGCTATAGTTAGTGTTTCAACAGGAACACCCAGCACCTCTTTAACTGTTTTTAGGCATTCTGTGTGTAGAAGGGGAGAGGCTACTGCCCCCTTATTATTGGCTGCTATAAGATTTCCGGCGCTTGTATACTTACTCGGTAACCTAGCTACACGTAGCCCCGTCTCTCTGCTCAATGTCTTTATTTCTTCATCTTCAGCTAATCTTGAGACCAATATGCCGTTGTCGTTTAGAGCAACTAAGGGGCCTAATAGGCGTGAACCAGCTATCGATATTCTGACCGGTTTGACGCGTAATAGTATAGATAGTTTTGAGCATTTGGTTGAGGCTAAGCCTCGTGGTACTAGAACGAATTGGTTATTAGCTTTAAGGAAGACCCCGATGTTTGGAGATCTGTAGACATCCAGCATATATATGCCCATTTTCACCAGCAGCCCCTTGTTGCCAAGCACCTCTCTCCTCTTACTACGTTCAGAGGGGGTGAACTTAAGTATTAATGCTTAGGTGAGGTTAAAATAGCTCGCTTTAGGGAAGGGGTTTGGTTTGGATTCACACGTAATGGAGCTCCCTCGCGTAATCCAGATAGGTTATGGTGTGATTAGAGAAGTAGGCAGTTTCCTCTCTAGATTTTCACCCAAACGGATTCTTATCATAAGCGGGCCTATCGTGTGGGCTAGGGTTGGAGAGGTTGTTGAGGAGGCGTTAAAGAGAGAGGAATTTAGTTACTGCTGCATAAAAGTTGATCATTCAACTAAGCTGGAGGTAGAATACGCAGTAAAGGCTGCTAGGGAGTTTGATGCGGATTTAATAGTAGGCTTGGGCGGAGGTAGAGTGGTAGATGTTGCGAAACTAGCCTCGTATAACTGTAGAGTAAGTTTTGTAAGTTTACCGACTAGCGCCTCACACGACGGGATAGCAAGCCCGCTCGCCTCTATTAAAGGTGTGAATAAGCCCTACTCATACATGACCAAACCGCCTACCGGTGTGTTAGCTGATGTAGATATTATAGCTGATGCGCCGAAGAAGCTTCTGGCAGCTGGCTGCGGGGACCTTATAGCAAAGATAACGGCCGTTAGAGATTGGATTCTTGCAAGAGACGAGAAGCAAGAATATTTCGGCAAATACGCCGCAAACCTAGCGCTGCTAAGCGCAGAAATCGTGCTATCCGAGGCTAAAGGTATCGGTAGCGGCAATAAAGAGTATGTTAGAGATGTTGTCGAAGCTCTGATCAGCGCAGGTGTAGCTGCTGGTATAGCTGGGAGCAGTAGACCGTGTAGTGGAGCTGAACACCTCTTCAGCCACGCGCTTGATATCATAGCACCTAACGTTGGGCTTCACGGAGAGAAATGTGGGTTAGGCGCTATTATGATGGCAAAGCTACACGATTTAGATTGGGAGAAGCTTAGAGATGCGCTTCGTGATGTGAAGGCACCTGTGACCGCTGCAGAGTTGGGGTTAAATGCGGATCAGATAGCGAAAGCTCTCGTTTTAGCACCCGAGCTTAGGCCTGAGAGATATACTATTCTGCATAAAATGCGTTTAAGTTATGATGAAGCGAGGGCTCTTGCTAAGGATGTTGGGATTATTTAACTTATTTCTTCTCTTGCTCCTCAGTTTTTTCGGGTGCTTTGGTTTCTTGGGGCTTCTCTTCTCTCTTCTTTTCTGAGCGGTATTCTTCTATGAAGATTACCTTTTCGATCTCTGGTAGGTATTTGAAGATGTCCCTTGAGATGCCTCGTTTACTTATCTGTAAGCCCTCAAATAAGTAGGTTTCTTCAGGTAGCAGTATCTTAACGGTCTTATCCTCTATGGTTGCTACGATCTTCTTCTCATCCACGTTTATCCAACGCTTAGTTAGATAGAGCACCTTTTCCATCGGATCTTCGAGTTTCTTAACCACCTCGATCGTATAGGTAAGCACTTTCCCAGCTAGCCGATGGTTAAAATCTACTTGCACTCTACCTGAACCTACGAACCTCACTACACCTACTCTCCCTTCGTACTCCACCTCGTCCCCTACGCTTATTTCATGCGCTTTTTCCCCGAATTTTCTCAGTGGGATAAGTTTGATCTTAGCAGCGTCCCTCTGCCCGAAGGCCTTTTCTGGTGGTATGTCGATGCTGATCTTCTCCCCTACCGAAGCTTGCTTAAGTGCTTCATCTATTCCGGGAATAACCCATCCTTCGCCTACTGAGATTAGGCGTGGTTCGTATCTCCTGGAGGGGTCGTAGATGCCTAGAGCCTTCGCATCCTCTTCTACGGTAGTTTCAAGAGGCTCGTTTGTATCTTTGACCTTTCCCGTTAAGTTAACTAAGACGAGCGTTCCTGTTTCGAGCGGCAAGTCGGAACACAGATACGCCATCCAAAGATGGGCTAAAATACTTGTCGCTCAAACTAACTGCTTCTATTCGCTTTGTACATCTAGTTTAGCTGTGATAGGACTTTAAGTGCCTCGTCTAATGCTAGAGCTGTGCTGTTCTGGTAGCCTAGTTGGTTTAAAGCAGCGGAAACAGCGGTTACAGTAGTTAATACGTGTGGTGTGTTCACCTCACCCATGCAGCCTATTCTAAAGACCTTTCCTTTGAAGTCGCCGAAGCCGCCTGCAACCAGTACATCAAACTTTTCATCTAGCAACTTTCTGAACCTGCCGTCATCTATACCTGGAGGGTAATTGAAGGCTAACACAACATTGGATCTAACATCCTCTTTTGCCGTAGGTTTGAGGTTTATCGCTGCTAGGGCTCTGTAGAAAGCTTCAGCACATATCCTATGCCTTCTTATTCGGTTTTCTAAACCTTCCTCCAACACAATATTAAGCGCTTCATCAAGCGCGTAAAAGAGCGGTAAAGCTGGTGTAAAGGGCGTCTCACCTCTCTCTGCGTATTTGAAGTATCTTGGCATGTTGAAGTATTGTCTTGGAGGTGGAGGGTTGCTCTCAAGATACTTCTTGACTCTGTCACTTACAGATACAATAACTACACCCGGAGGGGCGGCAAGGCACTTCTGACTACCAGTTATACAAATATCAACACCTAGCTCATCCACGGGCAGCTCGTCTCCACCAAGTATGGAGATGGCGTCCACGATGTAGAAGGCACCTAACTCTGATGCAAGCCTACTTAAATCTCTAAGCCATCTGAATGTTACGCCGGTTGAAGTTTCATTATATACCACGAAGATAGCCTTAATATCTTTATTAGCTTCTGCCAGAGATCTGATCTTATCCATCCGAGGAGCATCGCCGAGTGGGGCTTCAGCAACTACAGCTTTACCTCCAGCGGCTTCTACTTGCTCCGCAGCCCTCTGCCCAAACTCTCCGAAGACCGGGACGAGCACCTTATCCCCTGGTCTGACGATATTCGTTATAGCCGCCTCCACACCCCCTGAGCCTGATGCTGTAAACACGATGATGTCGCTCTTAGTGAGAAAGACCTTCTGACACTTCTCTTTAATACCATTGTAGAGCTGTGTGAAAGCTGGGCTTCGGTGGTTTATTATCGGCTTGAGCATGGCTTGCATAACTCGGTCAGGTACATTGGTGGGTCCAGGTACCATGACGAGCTTTTTTTGCATATCTTTAGCCTAGCTAATGGCGGATATAAGAGCTTTATTTATTGGTCAGCTTCCAAACGTTTAGAGCCGGTTCTTTGTTATTTCTGTTGGTTTAGTTGCTTAAGCCGCTCTACACCACCTACCTCATAAATTATTTTTGCAACGCTTTTGGGGACTAGTTCCTCCCAGGCTTCTCCTCTCAGCATTCTGCGCCTAACTTCAGTGGCCGAGAAAGTTGACCTCTCATAAAATGGTATATCTAATACGGTGAAGCCTTCTTCTTGGAAAAGCCTTCTTGTTAGGGGGTCGTTGGAGAATACGACATCAAACTTAGGCACAGTAGCCTTGACCGAAGCGACCCAGATCGAGTGGGCAGAAGCGTCGGGTAAAGGTATGATCAGCACCCTTCTACAGTCGATGTTAGCTTCTTCTAGCGCAGCCTTTATCATACATACTCTTTCACCCGCTGTGAAGGGGTTATCTGGTTGATGGCTCTTCTCGGCTGAGCCCACTAAGATACATAGCTGCTCGACCCTCTCAAGCGCATATTTTACAGCATGGAGATGCCCAAGGTGGAAGGGTTGAAAGCGCCCCACCAGAAGACCTCTGCGCCACATACTACAGTCATAGGTTCATAGAATTATTTAAACACCGAGCAGAGGAGTTAGAAGGGTTGGGGTTGAGCGAAGCAGTAGTGGATGGCTCTTATGGCGAAGGAGGGGGGCAGATACTTAGAACAGCCGTAGCCCTATCAGCAATAATAAGGAGACCTGTGAAGGTAGTCAAGATCAGAGCGGGCAGACCAAACCCCGGGCTTAGGCCGCAGCACGTAGGTACCATAAAGATCATCGCTTCAATGTGTGATGCTGAGGTAGAGGGGCTTAACGTCGGCTCCTCAACCATCCTCTTCAGACCTAAGAAGCTCGTCGCCAGCGAAATGAAGTATGATATAGGGTCTGCTGGCGCGATAACCCTCCTCCTCCAAGTTGCTGTCATAGTTGCGGCTAAGGCTGAGCAGAAGTGCAGCTTCGAGATAATAGGTGGGACTGATGTTAAATGGAGTCCGACTATAGACTACTTCAACTACGTCTTCCTACCAGCGTTAAAGGCGTTAGGGATCGATGTGAAACTTGCTGTGAAGAGGCGGGGCTACTACCCTAAGGGCGGCGGTTTAGTTAAAGTTGAGGTTGAGCCCGCTGAGAGCATAAAGCCCCTAACCCTTATAGGGCAACCAGCATCACCAGCAAACATAATCAGCGTATGTTCGCAACTACCTTCTGAGGTTGCAAAGAGGCAGCTCAACTCAGCCCTAAACATACTCAACCAGCACAAGATCCCAGTAGCTGATGTTAGATCTTCGGTAGAACCCGCTGTGGGCGCTGGCACATCCATAACCATATACAGTGTAGACGAATCAAGAGGGACGTACTTGGGTGCTGATGCTATAGGTGAGAGAGGTAAACCAGCTGAGCAAGTAGGTAGGGAGGCTGCTGAAAGGTTTCTAGCTGAGTGGTCTGCTCAAGCAGCCGTAGATTCTCACCTCGCAGATATGCTTGTGCTACCGCTCTCTTTGGCAGAAGGCACTTCGACCTACATCACTTCTAAACTTACTCAGCACCTTGAAACTAACCTGTACGTTGTAAGTAGGTTGACCAACTGCGCCTATGAGTTAAACAAACTAAGCTCTAGCGCCGTTGAAGTTAAGATTACTCCAAAGATGGTTTGGCGAGCGGTTTAAATAATGAGAGAGTGGTAGTAGGGGTAAATCTGTGGTAACGTTGATCACAAACATCCTACTCCGCTACAGAGCCCTCAACCTCCCAATACTCTACTTCGTAGCCTTCCTAACACGTGTAGGCTTTGGAGTTATTGTAATAGCCTTCCCTCACTACGTTACCGCAGATAGCTTGGTAACAGGGATCGTGCTCTCAATCTACCCACTATTTGAAGCAGTATCAGCAGCACCTGCTGGCATGTATGTTGATAGGCATGGGCGTAAACGTGTACTTCTCTTTGGGCTAACCTCTATAACAATATTAACCTTCTTACTCGGGTTATCAAGAGACACACTCTTCATCGCGGTCGTACACGGTGTTATGGGTGTTTCAGCAGCAGCCGTAATCGTATCAACCTTGACTATGATTACAGATCTCACAAAGATAAGCGATAGGGGTGTAGGCATGGGCTTGTTTGATCTAGCAAACATAGCGGGTTATGCAGGCGGAATACTCATAGGCACCGGGCTCTACACCACTTTCGAAGCCAGCCCAAGTTACGTGTTCTTCACTACCACAATCCTTCTACTTATAGCAACGATCTTGGCTAAAATACTGGTGATCGAGCCACCTCACGAGCGGCTAACAGCGCCACTTACATTCAACTTCTTCAGAGCTCTTAGCTGGAAGATAAAGAGCTTATTACCACTCTGGTTCGTGCTTACAACTTTGGTTGGGATAGCCTTCTTTATACCCAAGGCTTTGAGCTTAGGAGGTTTTTCAGTAGAAGAATCTGGTCTGCTGCTCTTCGCAGGCGCCGCTGGCTTAGGTGTCGGGGCCACAATCTTCGGTAGGATCTCTGATAAGATAGGGCGGGAGAAGACGATGTGGATAGGTATTGTTGGCATGCTTATACTACTACCAACGCTAGCCCTTTCACTCTCCCCAGAAACCAACCCAGATTACCCCGACTTCGGAGCCTATCTATACGTGATAGCGCCCTCAGCCCTAATGGTCTCCGCACTAGTACCATCGATCTTAGCTCTAGTAGGCGATACCGCTAGATCGACTTTACGCGGCTCAGCTATGGGGTTATACAGCATCATGCTAAGCCTAGGAATAGCTGTGGGTAACGTAGTTGGGGGAGCGTCAGGGCATATAGGCGGGTTGCCTGCCATACTTTATGTTGCAGAAGGTCTATTTCTAGCTGCGGTTATCCTAAAGCTGCTGTTGAGTAGGTTAGGTGGAAATGAGTAAAAATAGATCACTTCCTAAGATGCTTCAGAAGATGCTGACACTAAACTACTGGATGAGGTTCATAAAATTCAACATAGTCGGGTTGACAGGCATCTTCGTTAATCAAGGCATCTTGATGCTCTTAACCATCCTAGGTTTATACTATCTATACTCAGGTATTATAGCGATTGAGGTATCGATAATATCGAACTTTTTTCTAAACGATCTATGGACGTTCAGAGATAGGAGATCAGGGCATATACTAAAAAGACTAGTTAAGTTTAACATCCTTATGTTAATTGGGCTGGTCATAAACCTTCTTATTCTCTACGCTTTAACAGAACTAGCCTCGCTTCACTACACTATCTCAAACCTCTTTGGCATAGGCATAGCGTCTATAGCAAGATATTTAATGAGTATCAAATGGGCGTGGCTTCAGCCTCAAAGAAAGTAAATTAAAAACAGCAGTCAACCAAAAATTAAACACAATTGCGCTTTTGGCTAAAGATTTTTCAACATATACGAAAATATTTTCGTAATATCTTGAGACCTAGATGCTCTTTACCAAAAGTCTAATTTAATGCACCTATTTGTTAATATCCGCAGAAGTCCAGTAGAGGGATGCTATGGTATGCTATATCTGCGGTAACATAGCATATACTTCTGGCGGTATATGCTGGATATGCGTAGCATCAGATATTCTTGCCTCCAACATCGATAATTTAAGTTTAGCCGCAGTAGGCATCTAACAACAGATTTAACGAACATTCCCTTCCTTTAGAGCATAACTTAAATTAATGTGTGTAGCGGTAGCTTTAGTGAGGATAAACATGTTTAACGAATCTTGGATGCCCGGCGCGACAGCGGTAGGTGTAACATTCAAAGACGGTGTAGTCTTGGGTGCTGAAAAAAGGCTCACCTACGGCACACACGTGGTAAGTAGAAGTGGAAAGAAAGTATTCAAAATAAGTAGGACTGTGGGTGCTGCTTGCGCGGGTCTCGTAGCGGATATGCAGATGCTGGTTAGAGAGATCTCTGCTTACATCTATTTGCGTGAAATCGAATTAAACAGACCAGTTCCACCACACTCCGTAGCCAAACTCATGTCGGTCCTGATGTTCGAGCGTAGATGGGCGCCCCTCTTAACACAAGTTGTCATAGGTGGGGTTGACGATGCGCCAGCGATCTATGTGCTCGACCCCTTAGGATCAGTTATACCAGACGAATACGCTACTGTAGGCTCTGGTGCTGAAATGGCTATAGGCGTGCTAGAGAGCGAGTACCGCAAAGATATGACTGAGGAGGAGGCTAAAGCACTCGTCATCAAAGCTATAAAGTCAGCCATTCAGCGCGACGCAGCGAGCGGCGACGGTATAGATCTTCTCATAATAACCAAGAATGGTATGAAAGAGGAGACCATCAAACTTTAACTTAGCATCACCTCTCTAAGGTTGAAGGTATGGTGAAGCAGCCTCAAAAAGCAGCCTCAGTCGAAAGAATACCAGAAGAGCTGAAGCAGATACTGAAGAAGCAGGGCTACCATCTGGTTGGTGAGCATTCGGCGACAAAGAAGTGTTTGTGGCTCCACAACAGCCTCGTCTACAAACGCCCCTGCTACAAGGAGAAGTTCTATGGGATAAGTTCACATAGATGCCTCCAAGCATCACCAGCCGTCTTAAGCTGCTTGACCAGATGTATTCACTGCTGGCGTATTATGCCGGGTGATGAGGGCTATAATTGTAGCGACACATTCAGCAACATCTGGGATGAGCCGAAGTTTATAGCTGAGGGTTTGATAAAAGAACATAAGAGGATCGTTTGTGGTTACGGTGCGCTAGTCAAAGAGGGTAGAGTTGAGAAGAATAGGTTCAGGGAATCTATGGAGCCGACAAATGTGGCTCTATCGCTCTCAGGCGAACCAACACTATACCCCTATCTCAGCGACTTGATAAAGGAGTTTAAGAAGAGGGGGATGACGGTCTTCTTAGTTACATCGGGTGTTCTGCCGAAAGCTCTAACTAGGCTCGTCGAACTGGACGCTGAGCCCACCCAGCTCTACATCTCGCTCACAGCTTGGGATGAAGAGTCTTACCAGAGGTTAAATCGACCGATAGAGCCGAAGCTCTGGAGCACTCTGCAGAAGAGCTTGGAGCTGACCCCCACCTTCACCTGCCCTACTGTTTTCAGAATAACCCTCATACACGGGTTGAATGATCATACGGAGGCCCTCAGAGGCTTCTCAACAGTGGTATCTAGGCACCAGCCGACTTACGTTGAGGTTAAGGCGTATATGCACATAGGCTATTCTACAAAGAGGTTGGAGAAGAGTGCTATGCCACGTTTCAGCCAAGTCTGTTCTGCAGCTGAGGAAATCTCGAGGCAGACAGGCTACCAGATAGCTGGTAGAGATGAAGATAGCAGAGTCGTCCTGCTCAAAAGATAGAGGGGTTAAGCCGAACTCTTCTTCCACCACTCTCTTATGGTTCTGTAGATGGTTAGGGCGGTGAATAATATGAAGATCACTACTGCTACCCACTCCGAAACCAGCAGAATGATGTTTGCTGGTGTTCCCCCGCTTGGCAATAGGCTGCTCACGTATATCATGGCATATAGGAGCGTGATGATGAATAGGGCTGAGCCGACTATAATCACTAGGGTCTTCAGAAGGGCGTAAGGAGAGGTGCTCGTAGGCTTATTATCCGCTGACACACTTCTGCGCGTTAGGGGTAGGAGGGCAGCCACCATAGCCAATACAAGCACAACGATCACTATAAGTGGGCAGAAGAGTATCGCCGAGACGAACAACAGGCCAGCAAACACTGGTAAGAGTAGTAGGATCAAGGCTGTTGCTAAAAGCGCGGCCAACAGAGCCTTCAGAGCTGCTGAGGCGCTCATGCCTTTTCCTTCTCGGCCCTCGCCTCTTCCTCGGTCAGCTCTAGGTATCGCTTTAAAGCCGCTTGGACGACTTCTGTGAGCTTCAGCCCCTCTTTTGCGGCGTAGACCTTTACGTCACGCCAGAGCTTGGCTGGGATATTGATGCTGGTCTTTATTATCTTCTCCACTTCCTCAGACATGTGTGATCAAGGAGGATGTAGGGATAAAAGTATTTAAAGATTTCTTTACCTTTCTCGACTACACCAGCCTATAAACCCAAAGCGAGCCTTCCTCAACAAGTGTTTTTGAGTGAAGGCCGCATATGCGGTGTGGAGTTTGCATCACTTTGGATATGGGGGTTTGGTGCAAATCTGTGATGAAGTAAACCTCATTAACCGCTAAACCCTCTAGTTTTAAGTAGGTTGGTGGAGGACTGCACCTTCTGCAGAATAATAAGGGGAGTGGAGCACGGGGTCGTAGTGGAGGAAGACGAAGAGTATCTGGTTCTGATGGACAGACACCCCTACAACCCCGGGCACAACCTAGTGATACCGAAGAAGCACTACAAGACGCTTCTCGATATGCCTAGATCAGAGGTTGGGAGGCTCTTTGAGAGAGTCTGGTTGGTCGCTAGAGCTACCGTGAAAGCTTTGGAGGCTGATGGTGTGCATATTGGGCAGAATAACGGTCGGGCAGCCCGCCAAGTCATAGACCACGTTCACGTGCACATAATACCAAGGTTCTACAATGACACAGAAGACGGTAGCTGGCCTGCTCGAAAGAGTATGCCAGTCGAGGAGATGAAAAGGCTAGCAGAGCAAATAAGGCAACAGATTCTTGCATACAAAGAAGAATTGGCTAACTCTTCTTACTGAGCCGCTTTACAGCATCTTGCACACGCTCGTTAGGTTTAACCAACCCTTCTTTCAGGGCCCAGCTCCAAAACTCTAGTATGCGTCTTCTCATCTTCGAATACTCTGGGTAGAGACCTTTCTCTTCTATGGCTGCGATGTCCCTCAGATATTCTTCAACCGTTCTGTTGTCTTCCTCTTCTTTTTGCAGCGCCAACTATCTAACCTCTTTATATACACGCCTACTAACTACATTTCAAATCTTAGGTTTAATAAATTTGACTCTTTTGCTGTATCAATATTAGACAAGTAGCATCTTTAAGGTTAAATAAGTAGGAGAGGGTAGTTAATATCAGCGTTTGAGCAAGCGAACGTTAGATGTTGAGGATGTAGTGTACCAGCAGATCCGCGTGACAAGAGGGGATGGTATCAGATACACCCTAAACGGTAAAGAAATCGACATCTGGGATCGAGAGTTCCGCAACTACCACTCTAAGAAGACAATAGATTACATCAGAGAAGCGATAATAGCCAAGGAGAAGAAAGGAGAAGACCTATTCCCAGACATCGTTGGCAAAGAAAAAGAGAAGGAACTGGTAGCCACAGCGCTCTTCTCAGGCTCACCTATCCTCTTTAGAGGAGAAAGAGGGTATGGTAAGACAACCTTCTCAAAAGCCATAGCCAAACTCTTGCCAGAGAAGATATTAGCGATCAAGGGTTGCAAGATACACGACGACCCGACATCACCCATCTGCTTCTCCTGTAAATCAAAGATCTTGTTAGGCGAGACTATAGAATTAACTTGGGTACCCAGAGTATGGGTTAGGATACCCGGAGACCCTATGCTGACAACAAGGCAGCTGATAGGTGGGATATCTATACAGAAGATTCGCGAAGGCTACGATCTGGACCACCCAGAAGTATTTACACCGGGTAAGGCGCTGAAGGCTAACCGCGGGATAGGCTACTTTGACGAGTTAGGCGCTGTACCTACTGCGCTTCAGACACTACTACACGAGCTCTTTGAGGAACATCAGGTTTCAACGAGCGAGGGTGAGATTGTTCCGCTTAAACTCGATTTGATCGAGATTGCCTCTACAAACCCAGCTAACTACCGCGGCACCTCTCCAATAAAGGAGCCGCTATTGGATCGAATGGAGATCATAGAGATAGGGCCGCCTGCGTCGGTTGAGGAGGAGATTGAGATAGCACGTCGGAACTCCTTCATAGGGCGTGACGACCACTATTGTGTAGTTTTACCTGAGTGGCATATGAGGCTTATGGCTTATACCGTAATCCTCGGTAGAAGCCCAAAGGAATGTGATACAGCGAGGAAGATTCAAGCACCCCCATCTTGTAGAGCGACGATAAAGCTCTTTGATCATCTTGCCTCGAGAGTGGTTCGTAGCGGTAGAAGGGTACCTTTGCTGAAAGACTATGGTGAGGATCTTGAGGTTGTCGCTTTAGCGTTGGCTGGGAGAATAGAGTTGGAGTATGGAGTTAAAGAAAGTAGGGCTGAGGTTTCTAAGACGCTTTTTAAAGAGAGCCTACTTAGGATAGCGAAAGAAGTTTATGATAAAATACCTCACGATAGGTTTGATGATATTATCGCAGAGCTCATAAGTGTTGGCACGTCGAAAGGTGGTGCTTACAGCATACCACTCGACCTAACCTTTGTCAAGAATCTTAGAGGACTCAAACACTTCTCTTCAGTGGTTAACGAATTATGTAGAGAGTATGCGGAAGATGATGAATTCTTTCTCTCGGCTGCTGAAATTCTTCTACACGCTCTCTCTATGTGTGCACCAAGATATGTAGTTAAAAGTCGCGGCGAATACCTTGTAAAGAAGGTAGAAGAGAAATGAAACCACGTTGCGAAATATGCGGTGAAGAGAAGAAGGAGAAACTCTCCTCAATATTTGGAGATAAGTTTGTTGAAGACCTCGCCTACGAGCTCTTTAATCCGAGCACAGAAAAGAAAAGCGAATCGTCAGCCCTTAGAGATCTTATAGAGCGCTACCTATCTGAGGATTTTGATGAAGCTGTGTATGATATGCTGCTTGAGATGCTTAGTGAATATCGCAGCACCCGATTATCTGAAAATGAGTTAAAGGATAGGGTTAGACAGGAGATAAGTAGAAAGAAAGCATGGGAAGAAATGGTCTCAAAGATCAAGTGCGGTGAGATCCCCTTGGAGCATATAAACCCCTCGCAGCTACTTGAATATTTTCCAGAAGAAGTGATAGAAGGCTTGATAGTAGAGGGAGTGATAGATGAAAATGCGAGAAAAAACCTTAGATATCCTAGAAGTCTTCTAACATTCTCTGACTTCACGGTAGAAGGGGAGAGAATTATAGCTCAAAGGCTCTTGGAAGAAGCGTTTAAGAACCTCAAGAAAAGCGGGGTGGGCATTCATATTACCGAAGAAGAGGGCTACGGAATAGAGCCAACTAACATCCTAAGGGAGTTCGATGAATACGCACATTCCTATGATCTAATAGATTGGCAAGAAACGCTACTCAATACGGTGCTGCGGGATGCTAAGGAGATGCGGATACTACCCTCAGACATCAAGGTTAGAGTGCCTAAACATAGATCACGGTGTGCAAACGTAATCCTTGTAGACATCTCAAACTCCATGTATGGCACTAAGTTCAAAGGCGGTTTAATGGCAGCCCTCGCATTAGAACGCCTCTTTCAAGAAGAGTATAAAGAGGATGCGCTTCATATACTTGCTTACAACGAAGAAGTTCATTTGGTACCAGCTGGGCAACTTCTGAAACTTAAACCATATGGTTTCACGGATATAGGTTGTGCTATCGACGCTGCTATAAAGATATTAGAGAAAGAGGAGGGAGAAAAGAATATCTTTCTCATAACAGACAGCGAACCAACAGCCTCTAACAAGAGGGAATTCTCGCCTCTAGAGAACGCTTTCAGAGCATCATATCTGGCCGGTAGGGCGGAGATAAGGCTTAATATAATTATGTTGGATAAGAAGCCTATATTACGCACTATATGTGAGAAGATAGCTACACTCAATGGGCAAGCAGCAGTAGCCTACGTTGATAACCCCTTAAATCTCAAAGAGTTTGTAATAAGGACCGTGATAGACAGAAAACGTTATCATCGACGCTAACAAACAATATTTAGCTAATTTTCACTTCAACTTTTCAATATTTTTAAAGAAACTTTTTTAGAAAGTTCTTTTTAATTAATTCATTTTTTCAACATACTCTATGCGATAACCTTAAATTACTTTGGCTCCAAGCCTACTTTCGAGTGTGTAAAAATGAGCGGTGTAGAAGCATACAAAGAGTTCTTTGAAAAGGACATAATCCCGCCGAGTTGGAAGGATAAGGTTTGGAGTAAGGAAGAGTTCCGAAGATTCCATCGGAGCACAGTGGCTGATAAGAAGGCGATAGAGGAGTGGTGGAGCAAGTGGGCTAACGAGATCTTCTGGTTCAAGAAGTGGGAGAAGGTGCTAGACGATAGTAACCCTCCATTCTACAGATGGTTTGTAGGCGGCGAAACCAACTTAGCATACTTAAACACAGATTGGCAGATCGAGAAGGGCAGAAAGAATAAGGTGGCTCTAATCTGGGAAGGCGAACCCTGGGATGAAACATTAAAGCAGCCTAAAGAGGTTAAAAAGTTCACCTACTACGATCTATACAGAGAATCTAACATCATCAGTTACGCCCTAAAAGAGAAACTCGGCCTAAAGAAGGGAGACCTTGTAACATTCTACCTCCCAATGATACCAGAGCTCCCATGCTACATGCTTGCTGTTCAGAGACTGGGTGTCGGTCATAGCATAGTCTTCAGCGGCTTCAGCGCCGAAGCCTTAGCGGCGAGAATATTGGATAGCGGCTCAAAGATAGTGGTTACAGCGGATGGTTTTTACAGAAGAGGCAAGATCGTCAACCTTAAGCCAGTAGTAGACGAAGCTCTCAAGATATGTGAAAAGAACGGTTTGAAGATAGAGAAGGTCATCGTGGTTAAACGTGCTGGCATCGACATACCCTGGGATAAAGAAAGAGACATATGGCACCACGAACTGATCGCAGGCATACCACCTACTGTAAAAGTGCCTGCTGAAAGATGCTCAGAGACGGTCATCTCTCACATACTTTACACATCTGGAACTACGGGTACACCTAAAGCGGTTCAACGCTCAGCCGGAGGCTACGCCGTAGGTTTATACGCGTCTATGAAGATGATCTTCGACGCTAGAGAAGACGACATATACTGGTGCACAGCGGACATCGGCTGGATAACCGGGCACTCATATGTTGTTTATGGTCCACTACTTGTGGGGTTAACGACTGTGATGTACGAGGGATCACCAGACTACCCAGAACCAGATAGATGGTGGAGCATAATCGAGAGGTATGGCGTAACGATCTTCTACACAGCACCAACCGCTATAAGGATGCTGATGAGGTACCCAGAAGACTTGATAAAAAGGCACGACCTCTCTACACTGAGGATCGTGCATACAGTAGGTGAACCGATAAACCCCGAAGCATTCAACTGGTACTATAAGAACATAGGTAGAGAAGATATCGTGGCCTCAAGTACTTGGTGGATGACCGAAACTGGGCATATAATAACAGGGCACTTCCCCGGTTTAGGTAAGATATTTCCGCTAAAGCCCGGAACTAACGGCTATCCTCTGCCGGGTATAACCGTGGATGTCGTAGATGATGATGGGAACCCCTGCGCCCCTGGCGTTAGGGGATACTTTGTGATAACTTCGCCTTGGCCCGGCATGCTTGAAACGCTTTACAAGAACCCACAGAGGTATATCGACGCCTACTGGTCTAGATTTAAGGGCAAGATGTACTTCTACACAGGGGACTTTGCCGTTAAGGATCAAGATGGCTACATATGGGTGCTCGGTAGGGCTGATGACGTTTTGAAAGTCGCTGGGCATAGAATCGGAACCGCTGAGATAGAATCTGCTCTGATCAGACACCCTGCGGTAGCCGAGTCAGCTTGTGTAGGGAAGACAGACCCGATTAAGGGGCAGATACCAGTGATCTTTACGGTACTCAAGAAGGGTTACACACCGGGTCCAGAGATCGAAAACGAATTAAAGAAGTACCTAAGGGCAACGATCGGCCCAATAGTGGCTTCAGACGCGCTGATAGCTTTCGTCGATGCGGTTCCGAAGACAAGAAGCGGGAAGATCATGAGAAGGCTCTTGAGGGCGGTCGTGGAAGGCGCTTCACTAGGAGATATTACGACGCTCGAAGACGGCGTTGCGGTAGAAGAAGCGATAAAAGCATACGAATCTGTCAAAGCAGCGATAGGGAAACAAAGTTAAACAAGGAGTACAATGGAGATTTCTTAGCTCCACCCCTAACCTTTGTTTATTCACCATAGAAAATTTTTGGTATAAATGTGATCACGACCTTACTGTTCAGTAGACTATGGCCCACTAGTGTACGCCGCTAACTTATTGGGTATATCTGCGGTCTTTATAAAACCGTATTTCTTCAAACTATAGATGCTGAGCTTTTTGACAGTGGTTGAGGATTGATTATCAATCTACGTTAAGGGTATCCAAGGGTGATATGAGAGGATGGTGCGTTTTGAGGTTATGCACCCCTTTATGAGCTGGCGTATCGCTGCTAGGTGGCACCTTGCTCCTCTTGGTAATAGGTAGTGTTCTCTTACGAACTCTCTTCCTCTTTTTCCCATCTCTTCAGCCACTTTGGGGTTCTTTAGTATGTAGTAGATTCTCTCAGCGGTCTCCTCTATGCTGGATACTAGGAAACCATTCCAACCATCCCTAATCTGAAGTAGTATACCTCCAACCCTACCCGCTACTACAGGCTTGGCTTTCCATAACCCTTCAGTAACAGTAAGCCCAAACCCCTCCTTGATCGACTTCTGAACTATCACGCTAGAGGCTCTCTGGAAGGCGTTTATCTCCCTATGGCTGTCTGGCGGTAGATCCAATATATGTATGTCGGGGTGGTTTTGCGCAGCTCTTCTAACCTCAGCCAACACCTCTTGATACTCAGGATCATCACTAGCCCCTCCACCTACTAGTAGCAGTTGGCAAGGTGTCTTTTCCCGAACCATCTTAAACGCAGCGATCACACCTAAAGGGTCTTTAAAGAGGTCGAATCTTGACACTTGCGTAACCAGAGGCTTCTCAAGATCTAAACCGTACTTGTTCAGAACCCTCTCAACCTCTTCTTGACTTAACTCCATATTCTTTTCAGAAAGCGGGTCTATGTAAGGCGGGATGACAAAGCTCACAACATCCCAAAGCGGTAAGAAGTGGAAAGTGGAGAAGATTGCCGCATCATACTTCTCTATCATACCCCTTAAGAAGGATTCAACTTCCTTCATCTTCGCAAGCGGTATCGTCTCCAGATGGACGTGACACCGCCATATAATCTTCTTACCACTTCGCTCCTGCCTGCTCAAAAATTCTATTAACCCAGCTGGTTGTGGATCATGTATGACAATCACATCTACATCTTTATCCAAAATATCTACGTTCTTCCTTAAAGTATCCCAATAGACTTTGATCATAGAAAGCGAAAACCCATCCCTTCCCTGCAGAAAGTTGTGCAACGTTTTAGTCACTCTAAAGAACTCAGGCTCAGCGCTTATCACATCCCAACGCTCATCAAACCCCAACCCTCTTAAGAACTCGACCATCGACGATAACATCTCTGCACATCCACCACCCTTCCTAGTTGAGTTGATATCTTGGATCTTTAAGCCCCGTAGATCATCAACCAGCTCCTTCAGTTCCTCTATCACTGTAGGTGTAGCGAACTCGGCATACTTCTCTAACAAAGCATCGCTCAAACGATCCACCACGATAGAAGAAAGAGATTAGGAAGTTAAAAATATTCATTCTTGATCAGAAAGTTCGCAAGGGGCGATCTACTCTATAAGGTAGAAAACATCTTCTGGCTAGAATGATATGGCTTAGCGATAGACGATGGCTGAACCCAAGCTATCAGAAGTAACAGCTTACCTATTGGAAAGGGGGGCTAAAGTAGGGGTGTTGACTATTTTTATGCGCCATAAGGTATTTTATCAGCTAACATCTAACCACATGTGATGAGGCAGCAAGCTAACCTTATTTTTATAGGGTATGTTGAAAGGGTTGAGGGGAATATATCGAGAATAAAGCTGAGGTCAGAGTTTTGCGAAGGTTTGGATAAGCTTGATAACTTTTCACACATTATTGTCTTGGGGTGGTTTCATCTAAAGGATACACCAAAAGATAGGCAGACGCTGCGTGTTGTGCCGAAGAGGCATCCAGGGGCTCCTGAGGTTGGCGTCTTCGCTTCTAGAAGCCCAAGTAGACCGAATCCGTTGGGGTTGTGTGTTGTGGAGCTCGTGGGGATAGAAGGGTGTACGCTTGTAGTCAAAGGGTTGGATTTTGTAGAAGGGACTCCTATAGTGGATATAAAACCATACATACCGAGGGCTGATTGCATAGTCGGCGCTAAAGCGCCGGAGTGGACTGCAGTCGGCCCACCTACTTAGCATAAAATATATTAGACTTACACGAAGGAAATAAGCGATTGATGTTGAGCGAAGAGATGAAGATAGTTGAAAAAGATGGTGTGAAGATTAGCAACCCTGTGGTGATTGAGGGTTTACCCGACATAGGGTTAGTAGGAACCATAGCGGCAACTCATATGGTTGAAACACTTGGTTTAGAGGAGGTTGCACACTTTGAGTCAAATCTCTTCCCACCTATTATGGTTATGCATAAGGGTGTGCTAACAGATCCGGTTAGGATTCTTGGTAACGAAAAGCTGCTTGTTGTCACATCCGAGATAGCCATCCCTCCTCTTGCTATCTACCCTTTGGCGAATGTGTTGGTTGATTGGTTAAGCGCTAAAGGTGCTAGGCTGGTGGTTTCACTCACCGGCTTTCCGGAGCAGAATAGGCTCGAGATCGATAAGCCTCTAGTGTTTGGTGTGGGTAATATGGAGCAGAGCATGAATCTGCTGAAGGAGAAGGGGGTTGAGGTGATGACTGAAGGGTTTATAGCTGGTATATACGCTCTTATAATGAAGTATTGTATGGTTAAGAAAATCCCAGCTATAACGTTGATGGCTCAAGCCTTCCCTAACTACCCTGATCCGGGTGCTGCTGCTTCGGTTCTCCAAGTGTTGAACAATATGTTAGGGTTGAATGTTTCTGTTGACTCCTTGCTCGAGAAGGCTGATGAAATAAAGATTAAAGGGAGGGATCTTATGAGGCAGACTAGGAGCTCGCTAGAGCGTGTTGGGAAGATGAGTGAGCAAGAGATTCCTTTAATGTATAGGTGAGGAGGTGCGGAAGAAGTTGTCTGAGCGTAGAAGTATATGGGGTTGGATTGAGGATCTAATAGCTGAGGTTGAGGGTGCTATAGCCAGACCCTCTTGGAGCTCCGTAGATAGATGCCTCGAACCTCTTGTTGAGATTGAGAACCGAGAGAACGAGATTATAGTAACAGTAGACCTTCCTTGTGTTGATAAGAAAGAGGATATAAGCCTAGAGGTCTCAGAGGACACCCTTGAAATAAAGGCTACGCTGAAGAAGGCTATAAGATGGGAGAGGTGGGGAGCGGTTCAGAAGAACATCGAGTTTACAGCATTTAGGAAGGTGGTTACGCTCCCTGAGAAGGTCAAGCCAGAAGAAGCTACAGCGGTATTTAAGCGTGGTGTGTTGAAGGTAAGGTTGCCCAAAGCGCGCCGAAAATTCACCCTAAAGATCTCCTAGATCAGAAAACCAGTACCATTTACTAATCATCTTACCGTCCCAACCATGCTTCTCTAAACCCCATCTTTGCAGAGGCTTGGTTAGATGTCTATGTGCTCTTGGCGGTGGTAGGTAAACACCTTCTTTGAGGCTTCTGGGCACCTCAATAAATTCGGTAGCCCTCTTCTTTGAACCGCATTTTCTGCATTCATAGTAGCCTCCACTACCCTTCGACTTCATAGGTTTTTTGCAGAGATCGCAGATAGGCTTCTTAGGCAGCAGAACCTTCTTCAGCTGAATGATCTTAAGGTACTCGACATTCAAGACCTTCGGATGTTTTGCTGTCGCCCTCCTAACTCCGCCGCCCACTTCTATAAGGTCGCCTTCAACGAGCTGCTGAAAGATCTTTCTAAATGGTCCTGTCGGCTCATAGACCGCGCACTTTATGGGGATAGATTGGGCTTCTATGGTTATGAAGAGGTGTCCACCCCTTTCAATTGCCGCTCTACTAGATACAATACCCCTAACATACCCCGAATCATATGCTTTCAAAGACTTTGGGTTGAGCTCGTTCATCAGATGCTGAGCTGTGCCTTGGTTGGTTCTGAAGATGACCCATCGGTCTATTGGTTCATTTAGCTTCAGAAGGCTTAGTGCCTCTATGAGCACTTCTGGTGCCTCGCCTCTTATACCAAAATAGACTGGGTCTGGGCCGTGTGGTGTTATCAAGATTCTTCCCGTTTCTGGATCATAGTTGTTGAATACCGCTTTACCAAGCTGCTTATCCATGGTGTAGACTGATGTTGAATCTATTCCCCTTGGTTTCCCCCAATACTCTGGTCTTCTGTAGGCGAGGAGCTCGTATGTGTGGTCGCCATCCAACCTATTACCAACCGCTGCTAAGGCTCCTTTGAGTCCAGATCCTTTACCCCAAAGTTTTACGTAGGCGCCCGCCTTCTTGCACAAGCTTCTCGCTTCACTCATAGCGACTATGGTATGCAGCGCCTTCTCAGCGAACTGTTTAAGATGCCCCACCTCCTCATCTGAAACTAAGATTACAGCGGCATCGATGTGTGTAGAGAGGGTTGCTTGTACCGATCTACAGACCGCTTGGAACACAGCCTCGGGTTTCTCTGCTTCTAGGGTTAATGCTACAGCGCCGTTACCACGGGTCTTCCAAGGTATATTTGGGTTCAGCCTTATGAGCTTAGGATAATCCAAGAATCTTGCTAGATTTTCCTTTATGATCTGCTTTGCCGCCTCGGTAGCGGTATAGGTTGTGCAGCCGCCAGTCTTGGAATCTGTGTCATCTAACCCGATGTGGATGATCATCTTAACCAGCGTAAATTAATCGGAGAATGTCTTTGTTCAATTGGCTAAAAACTTTCTCCAAGGGCATTACGTTTAACTCATTTCATCCAAGAGATCTCTGATCGTTGAAGCCAGCTTTCTTAGGCTGCTGCTTTTATCTGAGAGAACCTTCTGGAAAGCCTCTCGCTTCAACTTACCCGACAGATAGTTTCTATATGCGGCTAACAACTCTGTAAGGGTACGCTCATACGCTTTATCTAGCGATGTGAACTCAGTAAGCATCTCTTCAGTCTTTGGGTCAAGGGTTAACTTACTCCTTATTTGAGAAGCCTTTAGAGAGGTTTTAGCTCTGATCTCCTTTATCTGTTGGGCAAATAGGTCTATCTTCTGAATCTGCAGACGCTCGAGGCGCTCAGCGGCTAATTCATCGGCTATGGTTTCTTGAGAGTTAAGCGCGTTTTCATACAACTTTATTAACTCCAGTAACGGGTGTTCTTTTGCTTCTTTTCTAGAGGCCACGTAGGCTGAGAGCGCTATAAAGGAGGCTAGGAAGATCAAGGTTGCTGCTGGGAAAGCGTAGGCTGATGCCCACGCAGCACCGAAGCGCACAGATACATTAATTTCCTTGTTAGATAGTGGACTGCTGTAGCTTAAATCAAGAAGCGTGGGTCCTTCCACTTTACAACCTTGCGGTGCATCTATAATTAGATAGTATTTCGTTACTAGAGCATCTATTAGCGGCTTCTGCGGTATCTTTAGGGTTATGGTGTTGTCTGATACCGTTGCTCTTTCTGGTAGCGTGTAGCTGATTGTGAACGTTATCCTCTCCCCAGCCTTAAGATTACCCTTGATCAGACTATAGAGGTCTAGTGAACCGCCTATTATAGGGATCACCTTCTGATCTCTCAAAGGTATATCTCCTCTAAGCAAGGTTACTGAGGACAAGCCTTTATCTGAAACCTTCAGATAGGAGAGTGTACCGCTCCCCTCGTTCACTAAAGTGAGCGTATCGAAGATGGTCACTTCAGTAGGTGACGTGATCTTGACAACCCTTTCCTCCCTCTCAACCTTGAGAACCGTAAGAGAGTAGTCAGTTCCATTTATCAAAAGTTTTGCGGTTCGCGGCTCGGCTGTAGGTTGGATATCCTTCAGCTCTGCAGACCATACGCTGCCGCCTTCACTCAGCTTAAACTCTTCTGGAGCATTCACTAGGTTTATATCGGTTGGGAAAGAAACCGTTACCACAGCCTCCGCCAGTTGAGTGTCTGGTGAAGAGGGCAGAGGTAATATCATCTCATACATATTTTCACCAACGGGTTTAAGGAGGTCGCCAAGCACCGCTCGAAGGGTAATCGTAAGATTTGAGGATGCTGCTATCATGAGGTTTGCACCTATCCTCGATGAACTTAGATTGCCTAACCGCTCTACTTTCACCGAATCCTCGCTAAGAGGAGGCTGCACTTGGAGGTCTATTGTGGTAGTTGGATAGGTGAGGGTTAACGTTGGCAGTCGTAAAGGATTAGGTGAGGTATTGACGAAGGTAAGGGTGTCGTTAAGTAGAAGGTAACCATAGCTGTTTAATATGATGTCACGCTTCACATAAACCAGAGGCTGTTGGTCTGCAGCCTCCACACTTAGAGGTAGAGTTAACGCACAAAGAAGTATGAGCGGCATTAAAAGACATATCTTCTTAGCCAACTTCTTCACATAGAGCTTTGGAGAATATATTTTTAACCGTTTACTCCGCAGCCGAACTGAGGAATCTTTAGTAGAAGCAGATCGCAGCGACCAACAAATACCATAAGGCTTAGGTCAAGCTAGTTAGAGTTAAATAGAGTGATGTAGAAGTGGTTGAGCGTGAATACGTTCCTTAAAGATCTGATTGAGCACGTTCAGAAAGTTAGAGACCCTGAGACGAATCGCCCCCTATCTGAATCTAACATAATTTTGGAGGTAAGCCGTGTAGACGAAGAAACCATTCGAGTAGTTTATTCTCCCTTCTCACCAGCAAGCCCTGTTGCGGTAGATTTAGGTAAGAGGATACGGGAAGCAGTTTCTGAAGCGGCACCAAACTACAAGATTCAAGTCGTCTGTAAAGGTCACCTCTTAGATGATTTAGTAAATAGGCTTCTTGAGCAAGCTTAACCTAAATTCTTTTATTACGGCAATAAGGTAGCCTTAAGTAAGATGACCAGCGAACAGAAGACCATAATCACCACCAAGTACTTTGCAGCCTTACGGGAGATTATTGGTAAGAGAGAAGAAGCCTTCGAATTCGACGGAGAGGTTAATGCAAAAAAGTTCTTGGAGGCGCTGGTGGCTCGCTACGGAGAGAAGGTTGCCGAATTCCTACTTGACCAAAAGGGAACTTTAAGAGATAGTCTAGTTATGCTAGTCAACGGCACCGCTGTGGACACCTCGGACCTAACCTCTTTGAAGCTTAAAAACGGAGATCTGGTGGTAATCCTACCACCGATAGGCGGCGGGCTGTGACACAGGCGAGAGCACAGACCAAGGTTTACATAGAGCCGTATGGATGCAGCGCGAATCTAGCCGATGCTGAGATCATAGCTGGTCTGCTCCTCGACGCAGGCTACACCATAACTCAATCACCCTCTGAGGCAGATCTCAATATTATAGTTACCTGCACCGTCAAAGATCCGACCTATCACAGGATGGTGACGAGGCTGAAGGCGCTTACAGCGCTAGGTAAGCCTATGATAGTCGCAGGATGCATGCCCAAAACCTCAAAAGAGACAATACTGCACATAAACCAAAGAGCCTCATTACTAGGGCCTAACTCCATCGATAGAGTAAGAGAGGTTGCTGAGAGAACTCTCAAAGGTGAAAGGGTAGAGGAGCTCACCGAAACATACAACAAGCTTCTTCAACCAAGGTTGCTTCGAAACCCTGTTGTAGGCGTGGTGCAGATCGCATCCGGATGCCTCTCCGCTTGCTCATTCTGCCAAGTTAAGATAGCAAGAGGGAGGCTCAAGAGCTTCGATGAAGCACTCATCTTAGAAGAAATCGTTAGACTTGTTAAGCGTGGCTGCAGAGAAATCTGGCTTACTTCACAAGACAACGGTTGCTACGGGAAGGATAGGGGCTCCTCTCTAGCAGATCTGCTCGATAAGATCGCTAAGCTCGATGGCTGCTTTAAAGTTAGGGTCGGTATGATGAACCCCACGCATATAATCGATGATATCTTTAGAATAGTTGATGTGCTTCGAGAAGAGAGGTTCTTTAAGTTTCTACATATACCCATGCAGAGCGGTTGTAACGACGTATTATCCCATATGAAGAGGGGATACACAAGGGACGACTTCATAAGGATAGTGAACGAAGCTAGGCGAATGATACCAGCGGTAACCTTAAGCACGGATGTGATCGTAGGCTATCCGACAGAAAGAGAAGAGTGCTTTAAGGAAACCATGTCTCTGCTTCAGCAAGTAAAACCAGATGTTGTAAATATTTCACGCTTTAGCCCAAGACCAGGAACACGAGCCGCCCTCTTACCTCAGCTCCCGCCGAGTGTGGTTAAACAGCGCTCAGCAACCCTACACAACTTAGTAAAATTAATCAGCCTAGAGAGGAACAGGTGCTGGCTCGGCTGGAGAGGCGAAGCTCTTGTAGATGAGGGGGTTAAAGGAGCCAAAGTAGCCAGAAACCCCTATTATAAGCCGATTCTACTCTATGATGGTGTTGAGTTAGGTTCCTATGTGGAAGTTGAAGTCAAGAATGTAACAGCAGCCTGCTTACGTGGTGTGCTCTGTCAATAATAGGTGACAAAAGGTCTAAACCTCTTAAGAAGTAGACGATTATAGGAAATCTTGGTAATGCTCTGTGATCGAGGCTTGAGTAGAGGACATACTCTAACCTTAAAACACTTTATTTTTGATGAAGCTTCAAACATGATTGGTGTTGGTGTAGGGACCGCTGGTTGTAAGGTAGCGTCAAAAATCTGCGAATTCAAAACAGGTATACAACGCTTCTACTATGTAAGCTGTGACGAAAACGATCTGAAAGGCTTAAGTGACTCAGTCTATATACCACTCACCTCCCTAAGAAGAGAGCCTGCGGTAGTGAGAGGAGCTGGAGTAAGGCATCTAAACAAAATACGTGACGTGGTAAAAGGCGCTAAGCTTACAGTCATAGTATCAGGTTTAGGAGGAGCTACGGGCTCAGGTTTAGCCCCTCTAGTAGCTGAAGCCGCAAAAGAGCAAGGTTCGCTTGTATTGGCTGTGGCAATAATGCCTTCAAACTTCGAGTGTAGCAAACTCTTCTATGCTTCTATTGCGTTACGACACCTCAGCAGAGCCTGTGACCATATAATCGTAATCGACAACAACGACTTCACTCAAACCTTGAGCGATAAACCTATTCTGGAGGTGTATGAGGAGATAAATGAGCGTCTGGCCTTCGCATTATCAAGATTACTCGGAGCTTTTGAGAAAGAAGATTATGCAGTAGGCTTAGAGAAGACCGTAACAGCTTCCATTAAAGATAGGTTTACGCTGCTGGCTTTGAGTGATAGGGTTGATATGCTGGAAGCGGTCAGCGAAGCAGTAGCATCCATATATAAGAAGGCTGATCCAAACGAAGCTGAGTCCGCACTACTTTATCTAAGCGGCTCAAAGAATCTTTTGGCTGGTGAGGTGGAGGATTCTGTAAAGCATCTTACAACTTTGCTCAAAGAAGGCTCGGTCAGAGTGGATTACGGCTTCAGTACAAGCGGATATAGCAAAGTTACTTCTGTAGTCTTGGTCTCAGGATTTAAGAGAATCAATCTTGCAAACTATGACGTGTTAGACAACATCTTGGAGCCTGAAAGAAGATTGGACCCTGGACCTGAATGTGCTCTTGATGTACCGTTAGGTAACCTAAGTCAGCTAGAGTAAAGAGCTTCTAAACCCGATACAGTGACCAATACTGCGTTGAAGGAACGACCTTATTTTTCTTACTAGAACTCTGAAGGTGGTGAAGGAAGATGGCCTACAGAGACGACCTTGAAAACGACGAAAGTTGGAATAATTTTAAAAGATGGGTTAAAGAGAATTTATCTGAACCAGATATCTTCGATAAGGTTGACTGGGATATGCTAGTGGACAGATCTCTTAGCTTCGAGGAAGCTGTTGATGAAATTAGGCGGCAATTACCATCCATTTGGTTGGACACTGAACGGGTAGGTGTAAGGGTTAAGAAGATTGTGTTCATAAAACCGCTGATAGAGAAGATTAAGCTAGGTGAGGTGCAAGTAACCTACCGCAACAAGCCTAAAACCGGGGTATATTATGTGGTTTCAAACAGATTTAAGGGTGAAGAGCCAGAGGTGTTTATAGAATTCTACAAAAATGAAAAAGTTGACGTAGATAAGTTGACCGATAGAGAAGCGCAGCTAGCTGGTGTGGAGACGGCTGATGAGCTGAGGAGGCTTCTCTCTAAATGGTATGGTAAGGGTGCTACTATCTACAGAAACTGGTTTCGAGTTAAGCAAGTGGATTAGTCTTCAGTTGGTAGTGATATGGTGACTACGCCCTCTTTATCCTTCACCATCTTGACTGTAATCTTACGTGGAGGGTTTTCGATACCTCTGCCCCAAATAAGATTGTTAACCGATTGGTCTATCTTAACTTCGCTAGCCTTCATATGCTTCTGCGCAAACTCCTTCAGTAGATTGACCGCTCTTACCGCTCTCCTCCACCGTGGAGTTATGATGAGGCGGCGTAGGTTTACGGTGTAGATCCTCTCTAATTCAACTTCATCTTCTTTACTCATACACACTCACTCTACCCAACCTTAAGTTTACTCCTACGCCAATGCCTCCTTTGTGGGTGTGTTCTTACCTTGCGTTTAGTCTTGACTATAACCCAAGTTGGCACGGCAGAATTCTCCTTCAGTTTCGAAATGAGACGTATCTTTAAACCAGAAGGCTTGTTTCGACTCAACTAAGCCCACCTTATCTTAAACTCTTTCTTAGGCTGCTGTAGGCTCGCTAAAACCTGTTTTAGCTCCTCATCGGTGACCGGGTGCCTAAGTTTACCGGCTGAGGCGAGTTGTATGAAGCGGTCCTCTACTAGCTTCGCTAACTCTGGTCTGACCATTCTTATGTTTGCTAGGCGTTCACGCGCCTCTGAGGTGAAGATTATTCTGAGTATGGATTCTCTGACCGCCTTCTGCTGCTCTTCACGCATCTGCCTATCTTGAGTCTCAGAAGCCATATTAGCCCCAGCCTCCTCAACCATACTTTGCCAGCTCAGGGTTTACTTTAACCAGTTCCTTAAATATTTCACCACTAAGCCTATCGAGTAGACTACGCCCTTTGCTCGTCAGAACCCTACCTTTCTTACCCTCTTTAGTTACTAAGCCAGCAGCCTCCAGCTGCTGGAGGATACGTCTGATGTTGGAACCACCACCATCTCTATGATGGGCTGGTTTAGAACCTCTACTCTTTCTACCACCGTATATAGACTTGAGATCATTTAGACCAAGAGGTCCGTGTAGGTAGAGTTTTCTGAGTATGGATGCGGCTCTTGTATACCACCACTCTCTGTCTGCTGGTGGGCGTTCGGCGTGTGAACCGGTTTTAACCATATATGACCACATAGGTGGTGTGACTTGAGGGAGTCTCCTAAGGTATTCAGCAAGCCTCTTTATGAGCAGATCTTGTGGCACATCGTAGACGGTCGGCATCCCCTTATCAGCTTAACCTAACCCAACTTATAAGCCCTATATATATCTCTCTACTCTAAAGGGCGCCTATAAGTGTGACCGCACATTAAACACGTCACTCTCAAGATATGTGCTCTACGTGAAAGCCTAACTCTACAGTTTAATCCCGGTATAATCAGCTGTTTGCAGCCGCGGCAGAAGAATCTTTTGAGGGAGAAAGGTAAGCGGACATTATACTTTAAGGCTATACGCCGAGCCAATGCAGCCTCCCTCTTCGCAAGATCATAATCTGTTTTCGCTATCTCCAGAGCTACTTGTAGAATTCTTTCGATCCTCTGCCTCGCTAGATCGGCTAAAAGGCGCCGTGGTGGCTTCAACAACGGCATACTTCTTGTGTAAGCCTTTTAAACTATTTCTTAAACCAAATATGTGTGCTTCACATAATTCTTGCAGAATCAGCTCTTGAGCTTGTGCCGCAGCAGCTATGGGGTGAGAGGAGCGTCTTGGCTTCTGCTAAGAGGACGGGGAAGCACCCTAGTCAGATACTGCTTGATCGCAGCCTACACCACAGTGCTATGTTAAAGCTTAAAGACGGTTTAAGAAGGGGTCGTCCGGATCTGGTGCACCAAGCGGTCTTAGCGGTCACCGGGACGCCAGCCTATCTTATGGGTGAGGTGAAACTCTACATACACACTTATGCCAACCTTGTTATTGAGGTTGCTGAGAAGACTAGGCTCCCGAAAACCTACTTTAGGTTTCAAGGTCTGATGGAGAAGGTGCTGAGCGGCCAGAAGGAAGAGCTGCTACGGGTGAGGGAGATGAAGGCAGATGAGTTAATCGATGACATCGGTGCTGAGTCGGTTATAGGGTTCAGCCGCCGAGGCACACTAATGAAGCCAGAAGAATGGGTGAGCAAATATGTGAAGAATAACACCATATTTGTGGTAGGCGGCTTCCCACGGGGAGGTTTTTCGCAAGATGTTGTAAAGAAGTTTGATGTGATGGTCGCTATACACGAGATGCCTCTTGAGTCACACGTGGTTTTGGCTAGGGTGATATATGACTATGAGAGGCTCAGAAGACAGGTATAACCTCCTTAGCGAATATCTCTATGCCCTTAAGCCTATTTCTACCAATAAACTGCAAGATAAAGTAGGTGAAGCCCAACTTAACAAGCCTATCAATCTCATCCACACAGCGTCTAGGAGAGCCTGCGATTACAACATCAAGATGAAGTGTGTTCAGAAAGATTTTAAGCAGACCCTTTGTCACAACACAGATACCAGTATACGATTTCACTGCATCTGATGGTGCACGCCCCTCCTTCTTACACAACGCGTCGAAAGTAGATGCTGTCTTTCTTAACCCAAAGACCTTGTAGCCGAAGTTAGCGATATTAGCCTCCTTAGCCATAAGCTCAAGCATCTTCGGTCTGCTTCCTCCTATAAGAATTGGGGGGTGGGGGGTCTGTAGAGGCTTGGGCTCGCATACAGCGTCCCTAACCGTGTAATACCTTCCCTCATATGTGAATTGTGGTTGCGTCCACATACCCTTGATTATAGTTATAGCCTCCTTGAGCTGCGCTAACCTTACACCAGCCCGTGGGAAGGGGAAGCCATATGCTTCGTATTCAGCACTATACCAGCCAGCACCTATCCCAAATTCAAGCCTCCCCCCTGAGAGCACATCTACGGTGGAGGAGATCTTAGCTAGGAGCGCTGGGTTCCTATATGAGACACACGTAACTAGTGTACCTAGTCTTATGCTGCTTGTTTCCGCCGCTAGAGCTGAGAGGGTCGTCCAAGCCTCAAGGTAATCTTTCTTTTTGTCGAAGAAGAAGGGCATAAAGTGGTCGAAGATCCAGAAGGAGTTGAAACCAAGATCTTCAGCCGCCTTTGCTGTCTCAACGATCTCTTTGTAGGTCTTCCCGTCTTGCGGTAAGACGACACCGAACTTAACCAACCTAACTCATACCCCAAGGCTTGTAGAGGTTGTGGGGGATCTTGAACCTATCGAGCATTCTTCCAACGATTTGGTCTATCGCTTCCTCTAAACCTTCTACACCAGTGTAGAATAGGGGGGTAGCTGGTAGGATCGTAGCCCCAGCCTCCGCAAGCACAATAAGGTTTCTTATATCATCTTCAGAGAGCGGTGTTTCAGTAGGTGTGATGACTAGGGTTCTCCCTTCTTTAAGCGTAACATCAGCAGCCCGACCGATTAGGTCAGCAGCATAACCTTGTGCCAAATCAGCGACCCGCTTGAGGCTACAGGGCGCTATTATCATACCCTCAACCTTATAGGAGCCACTCGCTATACGTGCTGTAAAATCTCTGTTATCATAGGAGTGGTCTGCTAAAGAGAGGACATCCGACCTTTTTAAGCCAGTTTCAGCAAATATCTCCTCATCACTATACTCATCTAACACCAGATGACTCTCTACACCAAGCTTTTTCAGAGCCTTCAGAAGTCTAACGCCGATTAAAAGACCCTTACCGGCTAACGCTACAACGATCTTCATTCTAACCATCTCTGCTAGAGGTCTAGGAGGAAGCGCACGACGTATCGGTTCCCTTCGTTAATCACCTCCATAAGATGGTAGGTGACCGCCTTCACCTCAACTTTTGGGTGGTGCTTCTCAGCAACAAATCTTTCACCAAAACATTCAGCACGAATCAGCCAAGAGTCATCCTCTTTTGAAACCTGTGTTGAAAACTCTCTGTAAACGTTCTGCTCAACCAGCATCTCCAATAGTATAGTTTCAAGCCAGTTGTAGAGTAGGTTTAGGAGATCGACCCCTCTGACTTCGATCACCTTCTTTAACTCAGTTTTCACGCTCTCTATATCGATGATTATGTCTGTTAGTGCGTAGGCTGCGTTTGCATACGCTTCGCTTAAATCTTTCCCATAGGCTTCTACGTATGCGTCGGTCATATGCTCCAGCATACGATACTTTACTTCACTCACACCAATACCTTAATTAGGGGTGATAGAAATCGTTTATGAGCGTAAGATAAGGGAGCACACTTCAAGAGGGGTGTCTGAGTCGAGCGCAAAGACGGTTCTTCTCGCAGCAACGTTAGCTTTACTACTCTTCACACCTATTGCACAAGCCACCCCAGCCACCTACGAGCCCAAGCGTCTAACAGCCACGATCTACGCCGATGGATACGTTTGGATCGAGTATGAGGTTGAGGCCAACCCCCTCCTACCCTCAATCAACTTAACGCTCTTCGGCGAAAGATTCGAAGAGCTGATAGTGGTGAGCGGAGACGGACTCCTACTTGATTACAACTTCACACAAAACGGTCTTGAAGTCAATACCTTAGGTCTGACAGACATAAAGGTATCATATTTCACACAAGACCTAACCAACAAAACTGGTAGGCTCTGGACATTCACAATAGACGCTCCAGTGAATATCACGGTTAGGCTGCCGAAAGAGCTCACAGTCGTTGGGTTGAATAAGGCGCCTCTCGGCATCAGCAGCGAAGGAGAAGCTTTAACGATAGTATTTGAAGGAGGAGTGCTGACCCTAAACTACATCGTCGCACTGATCAAAACCACAGCTACACAGCAAAGCGAAGTAAGATGGTTGGGTTGGTTAGGCTATACTGCTCTTGTGGCTGGTGTTGGGTTGGTTGGTGGTGTTGTTACTTGGATTACTTTGAGGAGGAGACGCGCTGCCAAGTCATATGTGAAGGAGAAGCGCGTTGTAGATGTGGAGAAGATTCTTGTGTCGAAACCAGATTTGAGGGCTGATGATAAGGAGGTGTTGAGGTTTCTGGCTGAGGCTGGAGGGGAAGCCTTTGAGGCTGAGCTCAGAAGCCGCTTTAACTTACCTAAGACCTCGATGTGGAGGATGGTCAGAAGGCTTCAGCGTGAAGGGTTGGTTGGTGTGAAGAAGGTCGGAGGGCAGAACCTTGTGTATATAAGAGAGGAGCCTGAAAACGGAGGTGGAACAGACGTTCCTCAGAATCCCTAAAATCAACACCAATACCTATAGAAGGCGGGGCAAGGCGATGATCGCGGTTAAGGCGGCTGCTATAGCAACCCTCATACTCCTCGCAGCTCTAACCGTTCCTCAGCTCACATTAACCGAAGCGGAAGCGGGGGAAGTTAAGAACTCAGCCTACGCACTAAACCAGATTCTTGAAAGAGCTATCAAAAACGTACAAACGGTGCTGAGTGGGGAAGAGGGCAACAAAGCATACGAGGCGCTGAAAAGCCGCTTAAAAGAAGCGGAGACATTAGCAGAAAGAGCACGGAAGGCATTAAATGAGGGAACTTATCAAGATGCCTTAAACACCTCGCTAAAGGCGCTTAACATAGTGAAGAGTATAGCAGCCGAGATCAAAGAGAGCGAAGAGGAGCAGATAGTGGCTGCCACACACTCAACCCTAAGAATGAGTATCTTGCTGAGCGGCCTCAAGAACCTAACAGATTCAGCTGCTGCCAAAGGCTACACTACCTCCAACTTAAGCGAGAAGCTTGAGGCGGTTTCGAAGCTCGTGGAGGAGGCGAAGTCTCTCTCCGCTAGAGGAGACACCTTAGGCGCCGGCAGAAGGGTCGCTGAAGCTAAGAGTATGCTCGGCCACTTGGTGAGCAGCTTGAACAAAGCGTACGCTGAGGAGAAGAGGAGGCTGGCCGAGGAGTACGTGAACAGAACCTTAGGTAGAATCTTTAGCGCAGAAGATGTGAGGGGTAGGTTCAAGGAGCAGATAGAGGAGCTGAACTTATCCAGACGCCAACTACAAGCCGGGAACCTAGGCGCAGCCGTTGCGCAGATAAATGAAGCTATGAAGCAGATGAAGAAGAGCCTAAACGAGGAGCTCAAAAAGGTAGCGGACAGGATTCAGCAGATAGAGAAGAGGCTCAACGAAAGCAGAGTGAGAGGCGTAGATGTGGAGAGGGAGGAGAGGATGCTGCAGGAGGCATCAAAACTTGTTGAGCAAGCTACAGCCCTTATGGAGAAAGGAGATTACATCGCTGCGAGGATGAGAGTAGCTGAGGCTGAAGCAATCTTACAGCGGCTACGCTAATACACAAGCACCTTCTCAAGATCGGTAAGGTTTCTGGCAACACCACCCTCCATAACGACCACATCTTCTAACCTAACTCCACCGAGCCTAGGATCATAAAGCCCGGGCTCTACTGTGAAGACTTGCCTATCCACGATTCTATCTTGTGAGTAAAGTGATAGATAGGGTCTCTCACCAATAGTTAGACCTACGCCGTGCCCTAAGCTGTGTGTAAACCCTCTGGTTAATTTTGGGTTGGTTCGTGGTGTGTCGTAGCGCTTCTTCTCGAAGACACTACAAGCAGCCTCCATAGCCTCTTTGGCGAGCATACCGCTCCTCAAACGATCTAACACGGTGAGCTGGGCTTCGAGCACGGCCTCATACATCTCCTTACACTCTGGTGTAGGTGAGCCTATGGAGATCGTTCTGGTTAGATCGAAGCAGTATCCTTCGCTGCCTTGTGGGAAGAGGTCGAAGACTATGGGCTGCCCAACTCTGATGGGCTCAGAATCTAAGCCTGTGTAGTGTGGGTCGCTGGACCCTGGGGCTGGTGCGAAGATCATCTCATCTATGGGTTTAAGGTTGTTTTCAGCCAAGAGTACGCGGAGTAGGCGTTTAATGTGTCCTACTTTCAACTCTTCTCCCTTGTATATGAGCCTATCGCCTACTCTGCAGGATGTAAGATGCTCTATAACCTCCCTCGCTATCTTGCAAGCTATTTCGCCTACTCGCTTAATGGCTTCGATTTCTCGATTATCTTTAGTCATCATAACCTCTTCTAAGAGCGTCGGCGAGTTCTCTTCAACAACAGTAAACCCCCTCTGCCTTAACGCAGAAGATATCTGTAGGATTACATTCGGCTTATTTCTGCCGTAGATAACAACCTTACCCTCAAGACCAGCATCAGCCACGAGCTGAGTGATTAGGTTGATGTAGGCGTGCTTTGCATCCTTCTCCAGCAGCTTATAGTAGCCTAATTCGCCGAAGCTCTTAACGTTTTGAACTCTACTTGATCGGGCTGAGCCTAGGTCTGTTTCGCTTACTACTAGGATCGGGTCTTGCCCCCTCCTCTTAACATAAATACCTCCCCTTGGTATAGAGCAGCCTACAAGGTACAGTAGCTCTGGGTTGTTTGATGTGGAGTCGCCTAACGCTAAGATACCATCTAAGCCCTTTTCCTCCATCTTAGAGTCAAGATCACTAAGCAAACCCACTTAGGGTGCTACTTATGCAAGCGATAAATCTTGCCTGAAACGGTCGTTCCTATTCCAATACCCGTCTTTGGTAATAGGGTTCCTAAATTACTGCCCAAGTATATGGTTTAGGCGGTGGTGCGATGCGCGCGAGCAAGCTGGCTATACTTGCTGTGACCACGCTGGTAGCGGCACTACTAATCGGCTCGCTTGTGGTACAGATGCAGGCTGAAGCAGCATCTGTGAAGAACAACACCCCAACCCCTACAACTACTAACTATGGTTTTAGTTTAGTTAAGCAAAATAGTAAAGGCTACCCAGAGGCACGCTTCGAAAGACCCACACCCCTACCACCGATCTTTCAGCCACCGGAGCTTAGTGAGGCAGACTTCAATATTACTGCTGCTGGCGAAGCGAAGAACATTAGCAGAGGGGCTAAAGCCTCAACGACCGACGCAGCGCTATCTCTAGCAGGCAGCATCTATAGTTGGCGTAACCAAGGCGTCTTAGTAGTTGAAGAGGGACAACTTACTGTAGGCGATAAGACCTACTCTGTTGAATCTGGGAGAGGCGTCTTCAACACCAAGACCAAATACGGTCTTTTGATCATACAGATCAGAGTCGTCGATGAAGGAAGCAAGCAATACCTTGCTCTGCTACAGGGCAGAGTAGAGCCTACAGAGAGCGAAGGGGTCTACAATGTTTCCTTTAAGGCGCAGATGGTGAGGCTGGCTGGAATATATCTCTTAAAACTCGATGGCACATTAGAAACCACTACAACGCTACGTACCTACAGCATAAGCACCCTAGGCGGAACCTGGGATCACACCACAATAACCATTAAGGTCGAGGAAAGCCCGCTCGCAGCAAACTACACTGACGCTGTAATCAAAGCGATCAGGACTTGGAACGATACGCTAAGAGTCTTCGCTTCACAATATAGCGACTACAGCTACCTCTCCAACATAGTTCTGAAGCTGACCGATTCAGATGACGCTAACGTCAAGATCAGATTCACAGACGAAGGAAAGTTTAGGATAGGTGGTGAGACTCAGACCTCATTCAAAGAAAGCAACATATTCAAGAATATCACCGTCACCGTAAGAGTCGGGTCAAGATACACTGAAAATGTTGTTTACGCTGTTACGCTGCACGAGCTAGGACACGCGCTCGGGTTAGGTCATACAGATATCCCAGAGGATCTTATGTACCCTGTCTTGACGAGCTGGGGGCTAAGGTCTGTAGGGATCTCTACACTCGACTTATATGGAGTTGCTCAGATATTCGGTTGGCTACCTAACGGTACTCCAGACGGATTTAACGTTCCTAGGGTCGTGACGCTACCAGTATCTATCCCATATGAGGTTGTGGAAGGGAGCTAATCTCCCTTTCACCATCTTTTATTTTTCAAACTTAATCCTTTTATCTATCTTATTTGCCGGTTTACTATGTGGATAATGTATGCCGTCTTTCCCTAGCGAATTTGAAGAAAAGATTGTAGAAGCTGTTTCTAAGGTGAGTAGAAGTGTCGTGAATATCAGCACGGTTCAATTCGTTCGTGACCACTTCTTTAACCTCTACCCTATCAGCGGAATAGGCTCAGGTGTGGCGGTAGACAGTTTGGGTCACATAGTTACCAATCATCACGTGGTTGCTGGGAGTAGGGAGGTTGTGGTTACAACCTACTCAGGTGCTAGATATGAGGGTTGGGTTGTAGGCGTAGATCCGGCTACCGATATAGCGGTTGTGAAGGCTAGGGCTGAAGATGTTCAGCCGGCTGAGTTAGGTGATTCAGACGCTCTGCAGGTTGGGCAGCTCGCTATCGCCATAGGCAACCCATTCGGCTTCCTTTTAAGAGGCGGGCCAACAGTTACAATCGGTGTTATAAGCGCGCTGAATAGGTATATTAGGCTTGAGGATGGTAGGGTCTATGAGAACCTTATACAGACCGATGCTGCGATAAACCCCGGTAATAGCGGAGGCCCCCTTATCGATACTACTGGTAGAGTTATCGGCATAAACACCGCGATGATCTCTCAGGCTCAGGGTATTGGGTTCGCTGTGCCAGTGAATACCGTTAAGATGATTTTCGATGACCTCATAAGGTTCGGCAGAGTAATCAGACCTTGGCTTGGTATAGTTGGTATGGATGTTACAAAGGAGGTTGCCAGATACTACGGGTTAGGTGTTGATAGAGGGGTGTTGGTAGTTAGAGTGGTTCCAGACGGGCCTGCGGCTGAAGCAGAGATAGAAGAGGGTGATGTTATAGTTAGTATAGATGGCGTGCGTATAAGTGGTATACATGATCTGCAAGATATAATCAAGAAGAAGGGAGTAGGTTCTCAAATCGAGGTGCTGCTCAAGCGGGGCGAATTCGAAGGTGTCGCTAAAGTGATGCTAGCCGAGGCGCCTACCTAGCGAAGAAAAATAGATGTAAGTAGATATATTAGCAAAATTTATAAAGCTGTGTGCTGGAGCGTCACCAGCAAGAGATGATCAGATTTGAGTAAGAAACCATCAGATCAAAAAGGCGGCCTAAACGGCTGGAAGTACAAGTGCTCCTGCGGCTTCGAGACCCTACAGGTCGGAAGTGCTGTCGCACATATAAACGCGAACCCAGGACACCAGCTCCAAAGAATAGAGCTGTAGGGGCACTCTTCTACAAATTTTTCCAGCTGTAGGCGGGACTTTTTCTACAAAGTTAGTGTTCTTTATGTTTAGCAGATCTTCTACGTTTTTTCACCTGCGCCTTTGTATGCGTAAATTTGAAAACCATGAGGAACTTGACGCAACCTATTTCTCTTACTGCTCTTGGCGATGCATATTTGGCCTCTATGACCTTGCTTACGATGTTGTTGCCGGCTAGGTTCAGTATTGGTGTCTCCTCAACTATCTTGAGAGCTTCATCCAGATCAACAACTTCTTCACCAAAGTAATCGGGTGAGATGTGTATAACGAGATTGCCTTCACTTATGGTTTTGTTCAGAAGATCGGCGTCGCAGATATTTGCCATCCTTATGTCTCCACTTGTGATAAGTTTAACGCAGAATCTGCTCTTACTCAAAACTATCACGTGGACTTTAGAGAGGATTTTGCACCGCAAGCTTCACAGAGCAGAAACTGAAGCCGCTTCACCTTCTCGACTTTCGTATCTGGGCTGCCGCACACGGGGCATAATACATAGTCACGCATATACCTATTAAGCAGTACAGAGAAAGACTGCTTATCCTTCCTTCCGATAAAGATTGCCCTCTCACCGTCTATAGAAGCGGCGGTAGCTAACTCCTTAGCTAAGAACATCAGAATCTTATTTGCATCTCGTCGAAGTAGTCGAGGATAGTCAGCAAAGTTTCGGAGGATAGTCTTGTTACCGACCCAGATTATTTGTGGTTCGGGCAGTTCCAATCTAGTTCCAGTTGACTTTGTTTGTGTACCCATCTTTACTCTGAGTCTGTGTAGGAGCTCGTGGTAGGATAGGCTCAAACCTCTTTCTTTAGGTAGTGGTTGCTGGTTGATATTTCAATGTTTCGCTATCCATAACGTAGGGGTTACTTGACACCTAGATTTTTGAGCAGTATATCTTCGTTGTTTGGTGACTGTATGAATGTTGGGACGCTCTTCTGCTTAGTAGCTTTGTAGGAGACGAAGAGCCACTGACCAGTATCTAGCTCGGTGGTCTTCTCTAATATGTCGTAGCTTAGTGAAAAGGCGTCTGCGATGACGATTCTGTCGTATAGCCTAGGTAGGGTGCTTACAAAGTAGCTGTGAAGCTGCTGTAATGCGTTGACGTTTAGGTGTGCGACTCTTTGTGTGCTTAGCCAGCAGTGTGCCCTATACTTTCTTCCCTGTCTGAGAAGGGCTTCTACCGCTCTATTTGATTCATAGGAGTAGTCGGTTTTAAGCGCCCTATCTGGTATGAACTCTTGCGCTTCATCTAGCACTATCAGAACCTTTCTTCTAGCACCTCTGGTCTTCTTTACGAATAAGAGGGTGTTGACGAGCTTAGATGCTATTAATCTTGCTTCATCTGGGTCGGGTAGGTATAGTATGTTTAGGGTCGGTTGGTCGCTTCTCAGCAGACGTTCTGCTAATGCGCTAGGGGTTAACGCTTGAGCCTCAGCCTCTTCGCTGCCCACCGACTTATCGACTTCTTTAAGGTAGTCTAAGATGACGGTCAAGTCGGACTTTAACGAAGAGAGCGGTGGTGCTGATTGAGTCAGTCCATCTAATGCTTGGATGAGGTATTCTCTGTCTTCCTCTCTAAGCTCCGTTAGGTCTGTGTTCGGATCATACCCTTTAACTTCTATTAGGTGCTTCATGATTTCTTTACGCTTAATTTTAGCTAAGGGTGCTCCGGCTTTCCCTGATTCAGAGATGTTCTCTAGAGTTGTGAGTATGAAGTTCAGATCTATCTTGGACTCTTCACTATCTTCAGCTACTATCTTCTGAACCCTATCTTCCTCAAATAGTCTTTTAACCCTCTCTTTGAGTACCGATTCGGGCAGCCTCTCCTCTAGCGTTTCTGGTATGGCTTGAGCGTTCAAGAAGTTGGATACATCGCCTCGGAAGTCTTCGGTTGAGAAGACCACACCTTTTGTTGTTAGTAGATCTAGTAGGTGTATTGGATATTCACCGGCAACATCAAAGACCACGACTTTTAGGTCTGGTATGGCTTCGACCGCTTTCCTTATCAGAAAGGATGTTAGGTTGGATTTACCTGAGCCTGTGAAGCCGAAGACTCCAGTATGGTATCTGACTATGCTTTCGATGTCGACCGTCAAGGGCATGTCAAAGCCCATCAAGGTACCTATCGGCACACCGTCATCTACGCATAGGAATTTTCGGACGGTGTAGTTTGAGAGTAGGTATGCTTTAGAGCCTACGAGTGGTATAAGAGCCGTTTTCGCAAATTTTGGTTCCCCGCCCTCCGGTTCCAGCGAGTATCCGGTTGGCACGGCTATTATGTCGAGCCAAGTCTCCTCGCTTTCACCCCAGCTGTCATTTATTCTCGTTAGGAACTCTAGCCTAACGGTCTTGGGTAGTGAGACATCCATTCCGAGCATCTGGAAGTGTGTTGGTCTGAGGTTAACGATCTCATACACAAGGTAGATTTTTGAGCCCTCTGATGTTAAACGCTCTATGCCAACGAAGGATGGTTGATGTAGTCTGTCGAGGACCTTGAAGTCGAATCTTGCTTCTAACACTGCCACGTAGTTGGAGAGGCTTATCTCCCCCTCTCTTGTTTTCGTCGATCTGACTACGGTTCTGTGATCCCTTAGCCTTGCCTCGAATCTTCCGCCCATATCGTCGAAGATATCTTGGGGGTTCAAGTTTCTAGACCACCTCCTCTAGCTGCTCTCTGCCTACTCTTCTCTATTTCAGCCCTTGCGTTTCTAAATCCCTTTGCTATGTAGAAGTAGCGGTGCTTTCTTGTGAGGGTTCCTAGATGAAGATCAGCGACGCCTCTAAGCATGGCTCTCATAAGGTTAACCTCGGCCTTCACAGCCTTATCAGCTAAGTAGAGGAGCTGGTTATGCCCTATAGCTTCAAGCACCTCTGGGTTATCTGAGTGTGACAAGATGGTGAGTATTAGATTGTCAAGTGGATTTATACCACCGTCTTCAACATATGGCTCTATTCGGATGACTTTATCTCTTGACAGAACGTTTAGGGGTTTGCAGAAGGCTTCATCAAAGACAGGATGATAGAAGCGATCGTATACGAAGACTGGTGAGCGGGCTCGATTATCTGTTGCGAATGTCTTTAGCTGGAAGTATGACTTGACGAGGAACTTTTCTCTAAAGACAACCTTGCGAGCAGCGCGTAGAGGCGCCTTCTGCTCACCGCTTTTGACTAGTGTAGTGAAGCAGACATCGTAGCTCAGCGTCCTCCAAGGTGTCTCGATAAACCCTTCATTAACAGATGTAAGAATGGTCAAGAATGCTTTATCGTTTCTTATTAGAGGTGTGTCGCTGCTCTTTAGTATGTTTTGGTGTATAGCATAGGGGATTATGCTTCTGGTGAAGTCTGATGCTACGGTATCTTTGGTTACACCTATGACTAACACGCCCTTCTTCTGTGCTTGCTGTAGAAGTTCGTAGATTAGGAAGACGTTTACAGCGTTTATGTCGAGGACTGTTAACCATTTATCTTCATCAAGCTGTAGGGGGTGTTCGTCGCTTTCGAAGACTCGTTTTCTGACCGCATCGGCTACCGCTCTTGCTCTAACCCAATAATTCTTGACTTGTGGTTTAAGGGCTATGGCTGTGAGGTCTGATTTTTCGAGGAGCTGCTGATTATAACGCTCATTCATCTCGTTTAACTTTCTTACAAGTTTGTTGAGTTCTTCGTCTTTTAAGTTGAGTTCTCTGGCAAGTTCGCTCTTTGTTAATTCGCCTCGCTGGATTAGTGTTTGTATGGCTCGATAGAGTAAGTAGGGTGGGCGTGCTGGGATGTAGAGTGTTCCGGGGCCTAGTACTGAGGCTAGGCTGAGGTCGAGCATGGAGACTTTGCCTTCTTTGGTTTCTATTTCGGTTAATGTTGAGGTGCCGATTTTAAGGAGGAGTCTGAGGTCTCTTGCTGCTGGGCCGAATGTTCCGGATAGAGGTCGGTCGAGGAATAGCACCTTCACATCTTCTTGGTTTACTATGTTTAGGGCGAGTGAGAGTTCGCCTAGGGTCATGATGGCGTAGGGGATTCGGTCTAGTGCTTGTTTAAATTCGAACTCTATGTCTGTGGAGGTGAGTGGGTTAAGGGTGTAGGAGGTGTCGTCGAGCCAGAGGGGGATGGCTGCTGAGGCTGTGAATCTTGAGTCGCGTTCGGTAGCCTTTGTGTTGACGTTTATGTTCTTTCCGTCGAAGAGTATGGGGCATTTGTAGGCTGTTACGCATATGTAGAAGAGGATCATTTCGAGCCGCTCGTCGTAGTCCATTGAGCCGTCGATGCCTACTGCTAGCCCTTCTTTGGTGTTGAAGAGGCTTTTTGCTGCGTTGAGCCACTCTTCTCCGGATAGGTGTTTGAATAATGTTTTGAGTTCGTATCTGTCTTTTAATCTGTCAGCTCTGTTGCTGAAAGTGTTGACTAGTGTTGAGGTTTGGTTCTTTAATCTGTTCGCTATGGTGCTTGACAATCTAAGCCTCTATTGGTCTAACTGCATTTGACCGCATATATACCTTCTTGATACTCGTCGTGTCAGAGTATTCTAGGCTGGTGAGGTAGCGAGGGTGAGGTGGTGCTGTTGTTTATCTCTACTTGTTTGCTTATTTTCTTTTTGATCTTCTTGCTATGGTTGCGGCGAAGATTAGGATAAGCATTATGATTACTATCAAGGGGAGGTACGATTGGATCATTGGGAGGGCTATTTGGATGATCTGGTTGGCTGATGAAATGACTTCTTGGCTAGATGGCTGTGTGGCTTCTGCTTGGCTGGCTTGTTGAGCCATCTTTTCATAAGGCTCCCAGCTCTTCAGTTCCTCTTGGATGTCGAAGGTTGTCTTTGGGCCTAAGCCGCTTTTGTCTGCGTAGATCTGTTCACCCGCTTTGATTATCTGCGTCTCCCCTGTAGCTTTGCTTCTGAACTCAACCTCGCCTTCGATTACCTTCAACCTTGAAATACCGTTACGTTCTTCAGCAACATAGATCGTTCCTTTGGTTCCCGCGATTGCTTGCCCCATCTCCACATCGAGCGTCCCCCCTCTAATCATCCTTTTAACGTTGGTCAGCAGGTTGCCGACAAGGAGTTTCATGAGGCTCTCTTTCGCAGCTGGGCTTGGAATAATAATCTCGGTCTCGGGTTTCATTATGAATGTGGTCATATCCATGAAGCTGATGATCGCAGAGGACCTCTCCCCTGTTATCACGTGGTCCTCTACATAGATAACCATATCTAGCTTAGCAACTCTCGCATCCTCTCTATCTTCATCGTAGTGCCAAATCTCCACCTCCCCAGAGAGACCAGAAAACCTCGCACCCGAATCCTCATACTGAGGTTCCTCTATCTGCGGCCGATTCAACCAAACCACCTTAAAAGGTTCAAGCTCATAATTTCCGTAATCCTCGATGACTCCATAATCACGATATCCGGGGTCGAGCACCTCCCCCTTCTGATTTATGAAATATATTATTATACTTTCACCCTCAATGGGTGAGGTGTAAAAATCACCCCACCTGTGAAAAAACCAGAATCCAGTTTTATTATAATATTTAATGGACAGTTCACCCCGAACAACATTATCTCTCGGAAAGTAGATACCGCGCCAACTAATTTCCATATCCCAAAGCGGATGGTCAGTCAAATAAGCATCGTATTCCAGTTTCCCGTCCCTTATCTCAAAACGAGGAGGAAGATAAAATACCTCGTAACCCCTCTCCTTCAAATAGACCAAATCAAAATCATACGTCAAAGAAGATCTCCAAAAAGCGTGAACGACGACCGGGTTAATCAACCCAAAAAGAACGAATATCAAAGACGCTACCAGCAGAATTCTTGACGATCTTCTAACTAACGATTCTTTCAAACTTTCTAGCTCCTACGCAACCTACAGGGGAAGAGACAAAAATATTAATCTTATGCATATACCATATATAGTAGAAAACTAAGCATCCATACCTATCTTATGAAGAAAAACACCACACCGCCGAAGCTACGCCCAGCAACCCCCATTTAACCATCGATACCCAAAACGAAACCCTCCACAACCCTCAAAGAACCTACACACCGCAACCACCACATCCCCCACGAGCGTGCCTAAGTAACATACAGAAAACACACACTTCCCAACCATACACTCTAGTGCTAAAGCTGTTAACAAGAATTAATGTGAGATACTCAAACCTACTCGCTACAAAAATCGATATAAGAAGTCTTGTGCTGCCTTATCTAGAAGAGCGGCACCTCTCAGCAAACAACCTTCTAATCCTCAACACAATCTTAGCAGTATCTATCTTGACGGGACACCTCTCCTTACACCTATCACAACGCAAGCAAGTATAAGCGATAGGAGCCGCCCACTCCAACCCAGACACAGCCAACTCCCAAGCCGCACCATACCCTATAAAATACCTGTGGCCAAACCTTCCACCCACTAATGAGAAGACAGGGCACTCATACATACAACCACCACACCTTAAGCAGTAGAGAGCATCCTTTAACTCAGGGTCTTTCGCCAACTCACTCCTCCCATTATCCATGAAAACCACGTGATACTCTCTAGGCCCGTGCGCACCATAAGTGATCACCTTCTCAATATCACCAGTCTTACTTGGGCCGCCGATCAAACTCATATAAGATGGTATAACATACTGCGCATAACGCCAAGTAACCTCAGCAACCTTAAAAGCATCTGCCAAGGTCGGCACAAGCTTTTCTATACCGACCAAGACGATATGCTTCTCAGGAAGACCTGTAACGAGGCGAGCATTCCCCTCATTCTCCAACACAAAGACCGCACCGGTATCAGCAGCCACAATATTCGCACCACTTATCCCAACTTGAGCGCTTGTATACATATTCCTCAAAAACCTCCTCGCAGCCCTCACCTCCTCCTGAATCTCAGCCGGGATGCTCTCTTTCATAACCCTAGAGAAGAGCTTCGCCACCTCCTCCCTCGGCACATGAATAGCTGGGCTCAGTATGTGCATCGGCTCATCGTTTAGCAACTGGATTATGAATTCTCCCAAGTCCGTCTCCCAGACCTCATTTCCTAAAGATTGTAGATGCTGGCGTAAACCGATCTCCTCTGATGTAAGGCTCTTTGACTTCACCACCACCTTCCCATTTCCCACCAAGTCGCCCACAATCTTCCTTGCATCTGCTGCTGTTTTCGCGAAGTATGCTTGACCCTTGTTGCTGACTATGTTATCCATCGCTTCTTTTAAGAGCTCTTCCCAACGCTCAACGGAACGCTCCTTGATACTCCTAACCTCCTTCGCCAACTCCACAGTATGCGGATACTTGGTCAGAGCTTTAGTGACATTACTGCGGTAAGATGCTGTTGCCCGCTCTATAGCCAACGCGATATTTTCGTTCTGAAAAGCATTCATAAGCCTATGGTAATATTCGTCAAAAACAGCCTTCATGACTCCATACACCTACCAAGGAAGTCCACATAATCCATAATACGTAAACCAGAAGACAGAGAAGCATTCCTCAGATTTGCGTGGCAGAAAGGACAAAGGGTCAAAGCGATGTTTGCGCCACTCTCCTTCAGCTCCTTTACACGTCTCTGAGCTATACCTTCAGACAGCATAGGCAGAAAGGTCTCTATAGGCGCCCCGCAGCAAGTAGTCCACCTCTTGTTCGCAAAGGGCACCTCCCTTAACTCCAAACCCCTAACTAAGCTTAGTATCGCTCTAGGCTCCTCCACCATATTCATGCTTCTTGCCAGATGACAAGGATCATGTATCGTAACCGCAGTAGGCTCCTTGACCGCCAGCCTCAGATTCGAAGCATACTTCGCAAGCAGCTCAAGGTAATGTATAATTTCGAAATCAAACCCCTCCACAAATGAAGGGTAAACCGACCTCAACATCTCTAAAGAATGTGGTGAAATCGTGATTATGGTCTTAACACCCCGTTCCTTAAAACTCTTCGACACCTTCTTCGCGTGTTCAGCAAACTCCTCAAAAAAACCAAATTCGTAAAGCAGAGTCCCAGGATACAATTCATCATTTAGAAAAGCGACGTCACTCTTTACCTTACGTAACAGAAGAAGGTGTTTACGCACCAACTCATTATAATACTCACTATCTTTTGCACTCAAAGATGCAAACATGCTCACAACATCGAGACCAAAGCTTTTTAATCTAAGTGTGAGGTTTAGTAGCTTACTATCAACCAATCCACTCTTCTTCAACCTATCGACTAGAGGGAGAAAATAAGGGACGAGTTGATATTCGCAGCCAGAATATAGTACCAAGCTACCTTTGCCTTGCTCTAACCCTCTAGCCCAAGCCGATAATTTATCCTTAGAAACACCCACAGGGTTTCCACTCTTCTTCATATTCTCAACTAGTGCCAGCATTATCTGAACGAGCGGTGTAGTCCCTTCTTCCCACATTAATTCACTCATCCCCCATAACCCATCTTAAGAACCTTTCTTTTTCGGCAATTTTTGCGACACACCACCAAACCCGTAAGCATAAATGGTACTCAAAGAAGCCACTTACTCTAACCCACCTCACCCCTAGAACATATGCCTCCCAACCCCTTATCCACAATCTTCCAACGAGTGGACCGGGGGGGATTTGAACCCCCGACCTCCCGCGTGTAAAGCTTCGGGGCTTGAGAGGATCGAGGCTACTGCTGAAGTCTTAGCCGCCTTTAAACAATGGTTGGCGGATAGGGATTACAGTCGGAGAACGCAGAGCGATTACCCTCAACGTCTTCGCCACCTCGTTAAGCTAACAGGGGGAGGAATTAATGAGGTCAGAGGTTTCCTCAAGAAGCTCAAAGAGGAGAGGAGGTTTAGCACCTACTCAACCTACCTTAAGGCTGTTATAGCGTACAGCCGGTTCCGCAACCTACCTAACCCTCTATCGGATCTCAAGTTTCCGCATCACTATGAGCCGAAGCGTATAGTTGAGACGGAGGAGCTGCGGCGATTCTACTTCTCTATTAAGTCGGCGAAGATGCGGGCCTTCTTCCTAGTAACCGCTACATCTGGGCTGCGGAGAAGTGAAGTGCTGAACCTAACCTTTGACGATGTGGATTTCGCAAACCGAATGCTAATACCTCGATGCCACACGGGGAGAACGAAGAAGTCGTGGTTCAGCTTCTATAACGAGGAGGCTGAAGAAGCACTAAAAGAGTGGCTGAAGGAGAGGGAGAGAGACAGGCGTAGCAATCATAGCAGCAAACTCTTCCCTTGGGATCTAGCGGATTTCAAAAAAGAGTGGGCTCAGGTAAGGAGGGAATCCAACACCAGATTAAGGCCAAAGGATCTACGGGACTGGTTCAGCCAAGAGATGGGTGAGAGAGGTGTACCAGACCGCTACATAGATGCCTTACAGGGGCGTGTACCTCAATCAATCTTAGCCAGACATTACAGCGACTACTCACCTCGAAGATTAAAAGCCATCTACGACCAAGCCAACCTCAAAATCCTAACCTGAATGGGGTCTCAGAATCAGAAAGAGACCAACCCTGAGACCCCACCACCCTATTTTTCAAACCTTGATTCCATATGAGAATTTTTAGACCCTCATATAGCATCCTATTTTATGGTGGTTGTGTGAGATGGGGTGGGATGTAAGTTGTGCAAGCTGTGTAAGCTGTGAATTGACGGCAGAAGTAGGGTTGTTTAAGCCGATAACAAGATAACAACCTTAACAGCGGAAATTTTTTGGTCTTATGGGTAGGGTGCTTCCCTGCTGACGGTAGTGACGTTAGTTACGTGCTCACGGGGAGAAGGAGCATGTTACTGGTGATCGTAAGTCATCTTTTAGATCTTCTCTTAGCCGTTATCTTTCATCGTTTCATAGATCTTAATCAAGGCTTCTGGTGGAAGCATCTTGGAGGCTGCTGTGTTGACCATCTTTGGGGTTAGCCGTACCTGGGAGCCTTTACCAACCCTTCTCTTCTCACGGAAGCCTAGCCGCTTAAGAGCGTTGCTTACCCAACGCTCGTTTAGCCAATTGGGCTTCTCACCTAGCTCCTCGAACATCTTCTCCTTGATAGCTTTGATAAAGTAGTAGTCGTCTCTGTCGACCATCTTTAAGAGAGCAGTTAGCAGGAGAGCGTCGCAGCTGAAGTCTCCACCATATATTTCTTCACCCACTTTTTCTCACCTCCTCTAAACCCCGATTTAGCGGGCTTAACTATCTGATGAAACAGCATCCGGTAACAGGATAACAGCACTAACGGGCGAATGTTATGCGTTGACATTTACTACTTTACCCTCTTTTGTTGACTCACGCCTGATGTATCCATACTGCTCCAGTTTCTCACAGATTCTCGAGACATCCATCTCTGAGTAGCCGAGGGCTTCAGCGAGCTGCTTCTGATTCAACCCCTCCCTAGCCGACAGATAAAATAGGAGTCTAAGAGCCTTTGCCTTCATCTCATCACTCTTAGGGAATAGGGCTGAGAGCTCCGACTCAAGATCTTTCCGCATCTCATCTTCGGTTACAACCCTATCGACCATAGATGTATCGATTGGAGGGGGGCCTACTCTACCGAGAAAGAGGGCCTCAACACATAGGTTAATGTAGCGCAGGAAGCGTCTTGGCACGCCTCTGCTCAGCTTAGCGATCTTCATCAAAGCATCTGGTTGAAACGGTAGCGGGTCCTTAAACCTCCGAATGTAGAGGTCGTAGAGCTCTTTTGGCGTTAGGGGCTTTAATCTGTAGGTTTCCATCTTACCTAGCAGGAAGTGGCTAACCCCCTTCGCTCCGAAGAACAACTCCTCTTGAATCGCTACCACAAAGTTGGGGAATGGTACGTATCCATTGATGCTGGCGTAGCTTAAGACTCGGTCCCAGAGCCGCTGAATACCCATGAGATCGGCTTCAAAGAGCCTGCGATCAGATTTACCGTAGTCCCGCGTATCGATCAACACAGCCCTCATCTTAACTAAAGTCTCGTTTATGAATTCCTTCCTTAGCTCTCTTATCTCCGAGTTGGCGAAGAATAGTGTTTCAAATTCCTCGACCGGAAGAGCGGAATTTACAACCTTCTTATACAGCCAATCGAAGTCCGACTCATATACCTCAGCGTTGAGGTTTCTTGAAAAGAATTTGTTGATTTTTCTGATCTTGCTGGGGTTCCCACGCGTTCTATCATCTATCTCAGATGCGAGAAGCACACGGTATTGCGATTCAAAACCGTTGTTTATGAGGATTTGAAAGATTTCGTCAACCGGGTCCAGCCCACCCGGCCACTTAAAGTAGACGACTTTCTTCTCCTCATCTCGCCACAGAGTGTGAAACAGTTGTATCAATGCTTGACTTTTGCCTACTCCTTGTAACCCAAGTAAAGCGATAAATGCACCATCCGCCATCTGAAGCTTAGCGAAAAGCCTACGCACAGCCTCCGGCGGCACATATTCTGCCATGAATTGCCTACTCTCAGCGGTAAGCATCGAGGACCATTTGATTACTTCCTTGACTCTTTTTGTTGTGGGATCTAGAGCTGTTATCTTGTTATCGGCCCCCTTCTCATCAGCCAAAACCAATCCTCGCCCTCCAGTTACCCCACAAACACCTACACTTGACTCCACCAAATTCATCAAGCAAACTACCCGCATTTTTACATAACCTATTTAAGAATGCGTGAACCTTTCTTATCATCGACTCTCCCCCTCTATTTTTTACAAGTTAAACTCTTTTTTCACCCTCCGTTTAATTTCCTCATCGAGAGAACATTCAATCAACCTCGGGATGAGCTCCCTAAAAGGTCTCAACTCCGTAAAGGGTGTACAATAACACTCCTCGTAAATGCAAACCTCGGGGTTATGAGGCAGGTTTGCGACCTCGGAGCCGTGTAGCCAGCCCTCCACCTTGCCTAGGTTATCACTGAGCACGCAAATCGCAATCACAAAATCAGGCACCTTAGAGAGAGCTGACCACAATCGCCTCTTGACTATAAAGTAGCTGGCGTAGCGTGGGAACGACTTCACTTCGACGGAGCCGAAACCAGGAATGATGAAATCAACGAATAGTCTATGTTCAGGCAGGTTAAATAGTGGGTAATCCACAAGATAAGGAATCCTCCACTCTTGCAGGATACTCATGAACATATACTGTCCCACGATCCCAATCTTCCTATCTTCTATCTCTTGAGAAGTTGAGTCGGACATTTTCCTTATACCTCCCTAAGATTAGCCGGGCGTATGCCTCAAAAATTTCGGCAAGATCGTCTTCTATCAGAATAAAAGGGTTATCGCCAATTTTCTTCAGCCTCGCTTTATAAATCAACGGACCATCCTCCTTAGCTCAGACGCTATGCCTCTGCTAACAAGGCCGATGAGATCATCTACACCTACGACATTTCCTCTTACAACCAGATTAACGTTCACATACACGTTACCTGCCGCTCCGAAGCCTTTGGGTAGCACCACTTCACCTGGATGCAGTTTAACAAGCGTCTCTCTGATGATCTCAACGGGTTCGGTTAAACCCTGTAGGCTGGGTATTCTTGGTATCGAGATGCCGAAGGTTAAGCCACCTAGCCCCGGGACCCACTCAGGTATCGATATCCTTATGCTGTTTAAAGCGTCTATAACCCGGTTTGCTAAGGCGATTACTCTGTTCAAGATGCTTCTGACTATTGAAACCAACCTCTCCCATATGCCCCCGAATGTTGAAACCATGCCGCTCCAGAGACCCTCTAACCCAGATTTCAAACGCTCCCAACCTGTTTTTAGGAAGTCCCA